>Ga0310696_10001432_pt1 | contig 34569 bp, 13 predicted proteins | sample AusTroGonzalo_MG_4_FD_203885 | JGI IMG/M metagenome (GOLD analysis project Ga0310696, IMG submission 203885) | Bovine rumen microbial communities from tropical cattle in Woodstock, Queensland, Australia - Gonzalo_02 (v2) (version 2) | ecosystem: Host-associated > Mammals > Digestive system >... | reverse complement strand
AGAAGTTGGATGGGATGAGGAAGGGGAACACGGTGGCATCGTCGCTGGGACGGAAGATTGAGGCAATCAGGCCTACGGGCTTGATGGGATTGCCGTAGCCGCCATGGCTCACGGTATCGTACTGCTGGGCGGTGGTGCGCTGGAAACGGTATGGGCCGAGGCCATCTTTGCGCTGCTGCTCGCGGAAAGTCTTGAGAATCTTGCCGATAGCCTCCTGCCAGAGAGGACCGAAGATAGAGTCGTCGCCAGTTACCTGCCAATAGTAGTAGGCCAGTCGCAGAGGATAGCAGAGTGAGTCGATCTCGTACTTGCGCTCATGCAGATTGGGATTCATAGTGGTGTGGTCGCTCTCCCATTCACTGCCTGTTGGGCCCATGTTAAAGGCGTTGGCATAGGGGTCTATGCAGATACACTTGAGCTGGCGCAGAATGGTGCCGCGCACCATCTTGCGTATCTTCTTGTCGTGCTTGGCAAACTGTACGTATGGCCATACCTGAGCACCTGAGTCGCGAAGCCACATAGCATGGATATCGCCCGTGTATACAAAGGTGTCGTCGTCGCCTTCGGCATCCGAGTAGTGTACGGTGGTATCGAGTGTATTCGGGAAGCAGTTCTCGAACATCCATGCCAGATAAGGGGCGTCTTTCAGCATCTTCTTTACCTCTTTAATCTTCTTCTCGATGGTGTCGGAGTAGAAAAGACGCTCTTGGGCTGCTGGTCTGCGTGATACTTTTGTATTGTCGGCTGGAGTGGCAATGGTCTTGCTCCAGTCTTCAATCCCATCGGCCATTACAGGCATTGAGAGCCCAGCCAACAGGATGGTCGTGAGTAATGTACGTCTATTCATTTTTTGCTAATTTTTTATGTTTTAATTATTCGCTTGCAAAGGTACTAATAATAGATGACGGGCTTGTTGTAAATCCTGTCAAATCTGTATTCGCGACAAAAATTGCAGAAACGAGAACAACGGTTCGTATCTTTCTGTATACCTTTGCATCGCAAATAACAAAACCGTAATTAGTGATGAAGAAAACTCTAACGTTACTTATCGGCTTGCTCTTTTCAGGACAACTCGCGCAGGCCGAAAACTTAACCGAGAAGGTAAACCCTTTTATCGGAACAACAACTCTATGGACCCCAGCAGATCTGGGGTATACACGCACAGAAACTAAACGCGCATGGGGGGCTGAGTCGTTTCCAGGCTCAGCCCTGCCCAATGCAATGGTACAGCTCACACCTGTTACCATGTATCCCTCGGGTTCGGGCTATCAGTATGAAGACCATCAGATATATGGATTCGCGCATACGTGTAAGGGCCATTGGAACCTGCTTCATCTCCCCATTATGCCTGCTACTGGCCGTTTCTATCCCGACAACTTCTGCTCGTGGTTCAGTCACGACAACGAGTCGGCTCACCCAGGCTACTATCAGGTATATCTCGATCGCTATCATGTGAATGCTGAACTCACCTCAACCTTGCGTTGTGGTTTTCATCGTTATACCTTCCGTAAAGACGATGAGAAGCGATTGATTGTCGACATTACTCGCAGTAACAACCGTCCACGCCAGTGGAGCATCACGAAAGCTGGTGCCAACAGCTTCGAGGGTTTCCAGGATGGCGAGGGCCGTATCTACTTCTATGCGGTGGCCAATCACGATGTGACTGAGGTATCAATCCAGAAGGATTATCGCCACCAGATAGCTGTGGTTGACTTTAAGGATAATAAAGGCTCGCGCGCGTTGGAGCTGAAAATAGGTTTCTCGTTTGTGAGCATTGCCAATGCCAAGCAGAATCTGGAGACCGAGATGTTGAATAAGAGTTTTGACCAGGTGCGTCAAGAGGCTGATAATGTGTGGAACAAGCAGTTGGGCCATATCCAGATTGAGGGTGGCACCAAGAAGCAGCAAACCATGTTCTACTCTACGCTGTATCGTGCATTCCTGTGGCCTGCCCTGCGTAGCGATGTGAACGGCGAGTACACCGACGAACAGGGACGTGTGTGCAAGGCCGACTTCTGTTATTATACCAATCCCTCTTTCTGGGACACCTATCGTAACAAACTCATCCTGCTGGGTATGATTAATCCCGATGTGGCTTCGGATATTATCAAATCTATTATCGATAAGGGCGAGAAGGCCGGCGGCTATATGCCCACCTTCTTCCACGGCGACCATGCCTCAACGTTTGTGGCTGGCTCGTGGCTGCGTGGCATTAAGGACTTTGACCTGCAGCGTGCTTATAAGCTACTGCTGAAGAATGCTACTGTTCCTGGTCGTGGCGGACGCCCTTGGCTGAAGGAGTATCTGGAGCAGGGCTGGATTGCCGAGAAGGATACTACCAATGTACCCACATGGGATGAGTATAAGGCCTCGGTAACCAAAACCCAGGAGTATGCCTACGACGACTATGCTACGGCCCTGATAGCCCGTGAACTGAAGGATAAGAAGAACTACCAGCTGCTGATGAAACACTCGCAGAACTACAAGAACCTGTTCGATGCCTCTACAGGTTTCTGGCGTGGTAAGATTGCCGATGGCTCGTGGATTAAGGATTTTGATCCCTGGTATCCCTATTATGCCTATATGTATCGTGAGGCCGATGCGTGGAACTCTCTTTTCTTCGCACCACACGATCCTGAGGGTATGGTGGCCCTCTATCCATCGAAAAAGGCTGTAGAGCTGAAACTCGATTCGCTCTTTACCCAGCCTAACCACGGCTATGAGGCCTGGAACCTCACTGGTTTCCTGGGTACCTACTGTCATGGCAACCAGCCTGGTCACAGCATTCCTTACACCTACTACTTTGCCGATAAGCAGGAAAAGGCGCAGGTGGTTATCGACTCGCTGCTGAACCATTACTATGGTATGGGCGCCGAGGGGTTGGCCTATGCAGGTATGGACGATGCCGGCGAAATGTCGTCGTGGTATGTACTCAATGCCATCGGTATCTATACCTATTCGCCTGCCGATCCGAAGTATATCGTTACGGTACCTTTATTTAATAAGGTGAACTTCACCCTCGGAACCACCGGTAAGACATTTACTATACGTCGCGAGGGTGCTGGTCGTAAGATTAAGCAGATTACTGTAGGCGGCAAGGCGCTGAAGGGCTGGTTTGTACCTCACAGCGAATTGGCAAAGGGTGCCGAGATGCTGATTAAAACCGAATAAAGAAATAAACTGTTCTATAACTAAAATTAAATTCAATCTAAATGTTTTTCTAAATGAAAAAATTCTATTTCAACTATTCCAGATTCATCTGGCAAAGTTTTATGGGCGTTGCTCTATTTGTGGGCAGTCCGTCCCTGGCGTTTGCCAATGGTGTCTCGGTGGCTGCAACCAACGGTGTTCAGCAAACCACTGTAAAGGGTACGGTTGTTGATGCATCGGGAGAGCCGATGATCGGTGTAACGGTCACGGTCAAAGGTACATCGTCGGGTACTGTTACAGGTCTTGATGGTGGATTCTCCTTGAGTTGCAAACCAACTGACGTCTTAATCTTCTCGTATGTAGGCTATGTTAATCAGGAAGTGCGTGCCAATGCCAATCTGAGTCGCATCGTACTGAAGGAAGATAATGCTATTCTCGATGAGGTGGTGGTTATCGGCTATGGTACAACTACTCGTAAAAGTGCTGTAGGTGCTGTTGACCAGGTTCGTTCCGACCTGTTAGAGAACCGTCCTGTGGCTAACGTAACCCAGGCATTGCAGGGTGCCGCACCTAACGTGATTATCCAGCGCAAGAACTACAATCCAAACTCGCAAAACAACAATTTTAACATTCGAGGCATCAGCACACTGAACGATAACAGTCCGCTGTTTGTCATCGACGGGTTGGTAACAGACTATGATAACTTCAATCGTCTGAATCCCAACGATATTGAGAATATCTCAATTCTGAAAGATGCTGGTACCGCCGCTATCTATGGCTCTCGTTCGGCCAACGGCGTTGTGCTCGTTACTACAAAGAAAGGAAAGACAAACGAGCGTACCAGTATCCGACTGAATGGTATGGTAGGTTGGGAGGATCCACATATTCTCTTTACACCTGTAACCGGCTACCAGAATGCGGTGCTGCGTAACATGGCTGAGACTAATGTGGGCAATGCTCCCGTTTACAGCCAGGACCAGATTCTGGATTTCTATGCGCACCAGAACGAGGAGAGCTGGGCGCTGAATGAGATTTTCAAGACTGCCTTGCAGCAGAACTATAATATCAGCATTAGTGGTGGTAGCGATAAGACCACCTATATGGTTTCGGCCGGTTATTTCGATCAGGGCAGTAACTATGTAAGCAATCAGAAGTTTGGCTTGCAGCGTTATAACTTCCGTACCAACCTTGTTACCGAGTTGGGCCGCCTGAAGCTTACTGCTACTTTGGCTTATACCCGTACCGATAGCAAGAATACCACCGGCAGCAGTCTGGAGATTGATGCCAGCCGTGTACCCAGCAGCTACATCTACAAGATGAAGTCGGCCGACGGTCGCTACCTGCTTAATGATGTGTGGGGTGAGTTCAACCCACTGGGACAGTTGGAGTCGGGTGGTTTCGACAAGTACCGCAATAATGCCGTAACTGCCAGTGTAACTGGTGAACTCAAGATTATCGACGGCTTGAAACTCCGTGGCGTGTTTGGTGCCGACGTAGTGGGCAACACCCGTTTCTCTCGTAACATGCCACAGTACTATTATGCTGGTGAGGATGCTACCGAGCCACGTCCACGTAAGGAGTCGGACTTTAAGACCAGCAACTGGAATGCCGATAATTACCGACTGAACACACAGATACTGTTGGATTACAACAAGACCTTTGGTAAGCACACTGTTAGTGGCTTGTTTGGTGCCACCAACGAGTCGTACACCTGGTCGAACAATGAAATCTGGAAGAACTACGTTGATCCCGACCTGGGAACTTCTACCAGCATTACTACTGGTGAGGTAGGTAATATCGGTGGTGGTACCACTATCGACAGCTCTGGTCAGACCAGTATCACTTCGCTCCTTGGTCGTTTAGGCTATAACTACAACGAGCGCTACTATGCCGAGTTCGACTTCCGTTACGATGGTAGCTCGAAGTTCCACAAGGATTACCGTTGGGGTTTCTTCCCCTCAGTATCACTTGGCTGGCGTATTAGCGAGGAGCCATTCATGACCACCTATCGCGAAAAGGTTGGTGACCTGAAGATTCGTGGGTCGTATGGTATTCTGGGTAGTCAGGCTGTAGGCGACTACGACCGTTATACCCGCTATAGCGTAAGTTCTACCACCTATGCTTATAACAATCAGGCTGTAGCCGGTGCCGGTTTCAATCTCGGACTGAAGGACCTGACCTGGGAGCGTACCAACACATTCAATATAGGTCTCGATGCTTCATTCTTGCACAATGCACTGAACATTACATTCGATTACTACACCAAGCGCACCAAGGACATCCTGATGAAACCCTTGCAGCCCAGCGTGTTCGGAACCACCATGCCAAGCACCAATATCGGTGAGATGTCGAACGATGGTTGGGAACTCTCTATCAACTATCGTTTGAAGACTGGCGACATGAAACATAACTTCTACTTCAACATCGGCGACTCGAAGAACAAGGTAACCAAGTTCCCTGGTAACGAGCAGATTAGCGGTGTTGACGAAATCTACAAGATTATTCGTGTGGGCGAGCCTTTGAACTCGTATTATGCTTGGCAGGTTGAAGGCCTGTTCCAGAGCTACGACGAGATTAAGAACTCGGCACTGCCCCTTGGCGCTGAGGTGGCTCCTGGCGACCTGAAGTTCAAGGATCAGAACGGCGATGGTATCATCGACTCTAACGACCGTGTGATTGTAGGTAACGCTTTCCCACGTTACACCTTCGGATTTACCTACCGCTTCGAATGGAAAGGATTCGACTTCAGCATGTTCTGGCAGGGTGTGGGCAAACGTTCGCAGATGCTGCGTGGCGAGCTGCTCGAGCCATACCACTCAAACTATTCTTACGTGATGTACAAACATCAACTTGATTTCTGGACCCCAACTAACACAAACGCTAAATATCCACGTCTGGCAGCACAGGGCTCGGCCTCAGATACCAACAACTGGGGCCGCCCGTCAGACATCTTCGTACTCGACGCCAAGTATGCACGCCTGAAGAACCTCGCTATTGGTTACTCACTTCCTAAGAAGGTAATTGAGCCCATGGGACTGCAGAAACTGCGTGTATATGTTACTGGTCAGGACTTGCTGACCTTGACCAAGAACTCGTTCATCGATCCTGAATCATCAGAGTTCGGCTCTAACATGAATTCCGGTGGTGGTAACAGTGGTCGTAACTATCCTATGCTCCAGTATTACGGATTCGGCTTCGATGTAGAATTTTAATTATTAAGGTATCTTATGAATATGAAAATCAAGAAATATATCTATCTGTTTGCTGCTGCGGGCGCTCTGACGCTCACTGCGTGCAACGGCATGGAGAATGCTCCTGTCAATCAGTTCACTGATGCTAACTTCTGGAGCTCGCCCGACAGAGCACAGTATGTGGTGAACATGGCTTATGCACAGATGTATAATGCCGGCAAGATGTGGAGAGACGAATCACTTAGCGATAACATGGTTGACGGACGTTCGGCCAGCGACCAGCGACAGATGCGTATGGGACAGGCCACACCAACCTTAGGCATCTATGCCGATGAGTGGAAGGACCTGTATGGCGGCATCAAAACCTGCCATGTGTTCCTCGAGAATATCGACGCGATTACCAATCTGGATGCAGCTAAGAAGGCACGTATGATTGCTGAGATTCGCTTTGTACGTGCTTATATCTTCTTCCGTCTCACCAACCTGTATGGCGATATTCCTTTCTTTACCAAGGATATCACCGTTGATGAGTCGAACACCATTAGTCGTACCTCGCATGCCGAGGTGATGGCATTCATCCACCAGGAACTGAACGACATTATCGGTGACCTGCCCTCACGCAACGAGCTGCCTGAGAGCGAGAACGGAAAGATTACCAAGGGTGCTGTTATTGCATTCCAGGCTCGTGCCTATCTGATGGATAGCGACTGGAGCAACGTACAGAAGTACTGCGAGATGCTGATGAACCAGCCTGAGACATACGGTTCGTATGCCTTGTTCCCCAGCTATCGTGGACTGTTTGAAGAGGACAATGAGTATAACCAGGAAGTGATTCTGGATCGTGCTTATGTACGCAACCTGCTGACATGGGGTGAGATACTCGACATGGTGCCACTGAGCCGTGGTGGTCGTGTGGCCGACCGCGTGCCACAGCAGTCGCTGGTTGACAATTACCTGACACTGACAGGTTATACCATCGATGAGGCTGGTACCGACTACGATCCAAACCGTCCTTATGATAACCGTGATCCACGCCTGACAGCTACCGTTATTTACGATAACTATGACTGGAGCGCTAATGTGGCCGATGGCTCTAAGGGTGAGGTGATTCACATCGACCCAGCTGGCGACAACACTGTTGATACCTATATTGGTACAGGTAGCAATACCACCGCCACAGGTTACTATACCCGTAAGTGGTTTGCTCCACAGGCAACTGGCGACATGAGCTCAGGTCTGAACATCATTATGTTCCGCTATGCCGACATCCTGCTCATGGAGGCTGAGGCTAAGCTGGAGCAGGGACAGCTCACCGCCGATGTGTGGAACAACACCATTCGTCCCATCCGTCAGCGTGCAGGCTTTAAGACTGCTAAGGCACTGAATTTCCCTGCCGATAAGTCGCAGACCGAGCTCCGTCAGATTGTGCGCAATGAACGTCGTAGCGAGTTGGCCCTCGAAGGCCTGCGCTGGTACGACATCAAGCGTTGGAAGGCCGGCTCAGAGTACCTTAATCAGCAGGTACGTGGTGCCAGCTTTACCCACGACATCCCCTGGAAGTTCACCTTCGACGAGAATCGTGACTACCTCTGGGCTGTTCCTCAGAGTCAGATTGACCTGAATCCAAACTTAGGCCAGAATCCTGGCTATGGCAAGTAATCCATATCATCAATAAGTATTAAATAACACAAATCAACAAGAAATTAAAACTATGAATAAGAATTATATGAAGGCTTTCGCGCTGTTCGGCGCATTGCTCAGCATGGTATCCTGCACCTCCGACATGGAGTTCAAGGACAGTCAAGTATCAGCCGTTACACAGCTCTATGAGCCTGCCGATGGCAAGAGTGTTACACTTCAGGCTTCGGCCACAGCCTCTACCTTCTTTGAGTGGGAGGCAGCCAAGGCTGAGGATAGTGGTTCGCCATTGTACGAGGTAGTATTCTACAAAGAGGGTGAGAGCACACCTATCTACAAGGTCCTCTCGGATAAGAATGGTATGATGAACAGTGCTACCATTACACATAAGACACTGAATAAGGTGGCTGCAGCTGCTGGCTTCAAGAGTGGTGCCAGTGGTAAGGTGAGCTGGTCGATTATTGCTTCACGTGGTTTGAACCAGGCCGAGGCAACCGTTAAGCACCAGTTGAATATTACCTCGCTGGAGGGCTTCGACGAGATTCCTTCGTCGCTCTTCATTATGGGTGAGGGTGCCGAGAACGGCAGTGCTTTCTCTTCACCTGAGCAGGGCGTATATGAGATCTTTACCAAGCTGGAGGGTGGTAAGAGCTACCAGTTCTGCAGCAACAATAAGGGCGATGGTACTATCTACTCGCTCGATGGCTTGAAGCTCCGTGAGGGTGGTTCGACCGTAGCTCCTGCTACAGGTATTTACCGTTTGGTACTTGATTTCAATGTGGCTTCGGCTACCATTCGTGAGATTAAGAGCATTGGCTTGTTCTTCTGTCCTAACAACAACATCATGTTCGACCTGCCTTACGCTGGCAATGGTGAGTTCTCGGGTGTTGGTGTTGTAGCCTTCAAGCAGGAGGGCTGGGGCCGCGACGAGCGTTATAAGTTCCTGATGGAGTATGCCGATGGTACTAAGCAGTACTGGGGTACCAAGAATGGCACCGATTCGCGTCCTGGTGGACTGGCTATGGATGATCCTTACTATTACATTATGGAAACTGGCAACAACCAGTGGGACGACAAGTGGAAGTTCGATGGCGACTTCGATGGTGGAGCTGATGGTCCTCACCCCGGCGTGAAGACTCGCATTACCGTGCTCTTCCATGGTGCTAACTACACCCACCATGTTGAGCTGGCCGACTAATTAGTTTTCTAACTTATGCATAACATATTAAAAGTTTTCTTAGTACCGCTTCTCTGCAGCCTTGTGCTGCAGGGTTGCGGTTCTTCTTCACAGGAAGAGGATCCAACACCTGTGCCACAGCCTGAGCAGGTGAATTGGAAACAGGTAGCCGAGGAGGCTACACAGGCGCTTGTAACTCACTTCTGGAATGGCCGTGAAGGCTACTTTAACTCCATGCCCGATGTGGCCGATACCGAACATAACCAGTACTGGCCCCAGGCTCATGCCATGGATGTGGTGATTGATGCTTATCTGCGTACAGGCAGTGCTGGCTATCGCGACCTATTCGATAAGTGGCACGAAGGTATCAAGAAGAAGGCTAGAAACAGCTACTTCAACGATTTCTACGATGACGAGGAATGGATTTGTTTGACTATGCTCCGTTTGTACGACTGTACCAAAGAGCAGAAGTATCTGGATACAGCACAAACGTTGTGGGCCGACATTCAGAATGCCTGGAATACCAAATATTGTGGTGGCGGCATGGCCTGGCGTAAAAGTCAGCCATGGAGTAAGAACGCTTGCAGTAATGGTCCTGCTGGCATTATCGCTGCCCGTATGTACCAGTTGCTTCACCAAGCATCCGACTTGGATTTGGCTGAGCGTATCTACAATTGGGAACGCGACAACCTTTATGCTGCCGGCACAGGTGCAGTATATGATAGCATGAACGGACAGAATAACAATAGTGTTACCACATGGGTGTTTACCTATAACCAGGGCACGTTTGTGGGTATGTGCTACGAGCTGTTTAAAATTACCGGTGATAAGATTTACTTACGTGATGCTGTGCGTGCATCGTCGTATACCCTGTCGAGTTTGAGCGACTTATCGGAGAGTGTGCTGAAGGATGAGGGTACTGGCGATGGTGGCTTGTTTAAAGGCATCTTCGTACGCTATTTCAATTTGCTCATCCAGGATAGTCAATTAGATGAGAGCGATAAGACCCGGTTTGTGGCTTACCTAAAGCACAATGCCGAGGTTATAAAAGAAAAGGGCATGCAGTCACAGCACCTGATTGGTTGTAACTGGGCTCGTTCAAATTCAGCTGTCGATTTAGGTACGCATGTTAGTGGTTGCGTACTGCTTGAAGCTGTTGCTCACGATATTCCTTAGGTGTCATGCCAAAATGCTTCCGGAACTCGGTATAGAACTGCGAGCGCGTATTGAAGCCGGTTTTGTATATGATTTCCTGGATGGTCGTATTGGTAGTGGTAAGCCATCTTGCTGCCACATTAATACGATAGGTCTTGATATAATCCTTGGGTGTCGGGAGATTGGCATCACTGAATTTCCTATAGAGATTGCGCGGACTGATACTCATCAGTTCCGCCAATGTCTCTGGGGTTAATTCTGTATCTGTGAGGTGCTCGTCGATAACCTTTGTGACCTCATCTGCAAAGCTTTGATTTTCTTTTGTTATCAGGTTGCCCGATGCATAGACGTAGGCCGAGGCTGCCGAGTTATAGTATTCGCGCAGCACATTGCGATTCTCTAACAGGCGTACCACCGTGGCTTGCAGTAGGTTGATGCTGAATGGCTTGCTGATATACACGTCGGCGCCACTATCCAAGCCCTCAATACGTTCCTCTTCCGATGTCTTGGCCGAAAGGATAATCAAGGGGATGTGCATGGTGTGCTTGTTGCGCTTTACCTGTTGCGTAAAGTCCAGACCATCGGTTCCTGGCATCATGATATCGGTGATAATCAGGTCGGGCGTTTCTTCCTTCAGATAAGCCAACCCTTGTTCGGCGTTCAGAGCTGTCTGCACGCGATAGTCCGACAGACAGTCGGAAAGCAGATCGAGCATTTCTTGATTGTCGTCGATGGTCAGGATGGTAGGCGTTCTGTCGCCCGCCATTTTTGGCAGTGGGCGTGATGGCTTGGTGGTGCTGGCAGTCTGGGGTACAGCCAAAGGCATGTCGTCGACTTGTTTGTTGGAGGTAACCACTTCATCGCTCACGCCTTCGGGTAGTGGCTGCTCGGGCAGGTACACATTAAACTGTGCATACTGGCCTACCTCGCTGTCAATCTCTATGCGGCCACCTAACATCTTGGTCATGTTGTAGCAAATGGCCATGCCAATGCCGTTGCGTGTGGTCTGGCCGGCATTCGGACTTTCTTCTACGCTGTCAAACACGGTATAGTAGTCGAATATGCGCTGCCTGTCTTCTGGTGCGATGCCGCGGCCAGAGTTGTAGACCGAGAATAGCAGTCCGTTGTCATCGTGTGCCAACCTTACTTTAATGGTGCCTTCACTCTTGGTGTACTTGAAAGCGTTTGATATCAGGTTGCTAACAATGCTTTTCAAGGCTTTGTCGTCGGATGTCCAGATAATACCCGATTCAATGTCCTGTTCATAATTGATATTGCTACGCTCGGCCATATCAGTAAAGGCATTCGCATAGTCGCTTACAACAGCTGATATATCCACACGACGCCAGCTGATGACGTGATGACCTGAGGTGACACGTCGCAGGTCGATGATTTCCTGAATCAGACTGTTTAGTCGACTCAGGTTCTGTACAACTTTGCCTACGTATTTCCGTACGAAACTATCAGCCTTACTATAGGCTAAGATGCGTTCGCATGGACCATAAATCAGGGTGAGTGGGGTGTTCAACTCGTGTACAATGTTAGTAAGGAACTTCAGCTTTTCCTCATACAGTTCGTCCTGATGCTGCTGGTTCAGACGGGCCAACTGCATCTGTTGGTGCAGTTTCTGCTCCTCGTACCAATGGCGTGCAAAGGTGGCTATCAGTCCAATACCTAATATAATATAGAGCAGATATGCCCATATAGTGCGGTAATAAGGTGGCTTGATATAGATGTTCAGTTGCGAAACGGCCGTTTCCTTACCGTTCATCATGTTCTTGGCTTTTACATAGAGTGTGTGGTTGCCTTCCGACATCTGCGTGAACGAAATAACGTTGCTCGATCCGTTGTCAATCCATTCACCGTCGTCTGTCAAGCGATACAGATAATGATAGAAAGGCTCTTCCAGATAGTTGAAGGTAGCCAGACTAACGGCAAAAGTGTTTTGCGTGTGGTTCAGAGTCAAGGTGAGATTATTGGGCTCGCCCTTAATAAAATCGTTGATATTCTGAAGTTTTCCTAATATGTCGAGGGCAGTGAATCCAATACGCGACTCATGTAACCGTTGATGCATGGTGGTATCGTTGACGATGGCTGTAAAGCCGTTGATACCACCGAAGAACAGTTCATTACCCTTAGCAAAGGCTGCACCATCGCAATATTCTGTTACGTCGATCCCGCTATTCATGCCGTAAACCTTTAGCACGGTGCCGTTGCTCGAAAGTTCTACCAATCCACCATTGGTGGTAGCCCACACTTCGCTGGATGTTCCTTTGGTAAAGGCGTGTATGGTATTGTTTGGTAGTCCGTCGGCTGTGCTCAGTCGGCGACTCTTGCCCTGTTTGTCTCGGATAAAGATGCCCATGCCGGTACCAATCCAAAGCTGGTGGCCCACAGCCTGCAAAGCATAAACATCGTTAATACTGGGATCTTTAGTGTCCAGGTTGGGCGATACATATGTTAACTGCCCATTCTCGAAGGTATAGAGTCCTTTGCCTCGGTTACCAAACCACCAACGTCCCTGTTCGTCGCAGGTGAGACAGAAGAAATAATTCGACGAGCCTTTGCCGCCATCCACCACATATCTGCGCATGTTGGTGAGACGAGGCTGACCGTTCTCCACACTGATAGTGGCTCTGAATATACCTGAGCCTAAGGTTGCCATCCAAAGCTCGTTACCTTTTTCGCGGATGTCGATGACCTGTTGCAGTTGTTGTTCAGCTGCTACGGGACGGATGGTCTTTGTGGAATGAGAATAGTAGCAGATGCCGTCGCCACCACTAATCCAGAACCAAGGATGCTGGCTCTCGGCCAACTTATAAACCACATTGCTGGTCAAACCGCTGTTCTGCTCCCTGAATACGGTTTCGCCCAGTTGGTGTGGGTTCTGGTAAATGCTGAAATTGGGTACACGTATCAGTCCGTCGCCTTTGGTGCCCACCCATAGGTTACCCTCGGCATCTTTCAACAGAGCTCGGATGGGGAACGATTTGCCAGCACGTAACGAGGTGCTGACAAACGAACGTAGTGTGAGTGGCTCGTCGCTATACATGAGTACACCCGCACCATCGGAACCTATCCATACAATATCGCCTAAGCGGTCCTTGTGCATACAGAATACGCCTGTTTCTACGCCTAAGTCAATTATTTCGGCAGGCTTGCCTGCAGGACGATTTACCTTGATGACGCCGCCTTCGCCAAAACCTATCATGAGCGACTCTTTGTATTTCAGCACTTCATTCACAAATCCGCGTCGGCTGATTTCGTCGGTTAACGACATCTCATGTCGTACGTTCTGTGTCTCCAGTTCGTAGCTGTAAAGCTGACCATCGTCGGTTACCAGATATTCGGTGTTGTCATCAGGCATGGCTGATACGATACGCAGGCGTTGCACCATCTTGGGTTTGCCGATGGTGTACTGGTCTTTTTCGTGATGGAGCTGATAGCTGATAATACCATCGCGGCTAAAGAGTACAAGCGTTTGGCTCGAAATGGCATAGTCGCATACATTTGCCAATGTAATACCTTTCAAGGGTATGGTGCGTATGTTGTCGTCGTGTTTGTCTATGTAAATGAGTTTGCCGTCGGTTAGCAGGAACCCGTCGCCTTGTGGGTTCTTACGAATGCGACGTAAACCCTGGAATTCAGGGTAGAAACGCACCGTTTGTCCCTTGGCTGTAACAATATTCAGACCGTAATTGGTTAGTACCCAGGTCTTGTTGTCGCTTACATTCAGTACGTACTCTATCAGGTTACCATACAGGCGCTGTCCGGCATTGAATGTGGCGGGGCGAACCTTACTGCCATCGTAACAGTTCAAACCGTCGATGGTGCCGAACAGCATGGTGCCGTCGGGCTGTTGCTCGATGGTGAGTATCGAGCTGGCTGATAGACCATCGCTACTGGATATATGACGGATGTTATAAGCTTGCAATTGTAGTGTGCAAGCCAGTATAGCGAGTAGTAATTTTATCTTCATGTTTAATATTTCTTATATTCGGCACAAAAGTACAAAAAAATGTAGTTATAACATTGCTTTTGTCATGAAAAGATGTTAATTATACGGCTTTTAGGTTGTATTTTGATACAATGATGGTACAAATAGTAAAGTATATGATACTCACAGAATAGAGGGTTTGGAGGAAATGTCGTAACTTTGCAACCGATAAATTAATAAACAGAAATCAAATTAGCAAATATGAAGAAACTATTCGTAGCGTTATCGCTTATTGCCGGTAGCCTGACAGCATCGGCACAGTGGGGACGTCCTGTGGACTTCAGCGAGGGTCCTGGACTAAAAGATGCCTATAAAGGCTATTTTACCATTGGTGTGGCTGTAAACCAAACCAACGTAACTGATCCTGCTCAGCAGGCCATCATTAAGAAGCAGTATAACAGTGTGACTGCCGAGAATGATTGGAAGCCAGGTGAGATTCATCCTAAAGAGGGTGTTTGGAACTTCGAGAAGGCCGATAAGATTGCCACTTTCTGCCGTGAGAACGGTATCAAGATGCGTGGTCACTGTCTGTGCTGGCACAGTCAGTTTGCCGACTGGATGTTTGTTGATAAGAAAGGCAAGCCAGTTAAGAAAGAAGTGTTCTACGAGCGTTTGCGCGAGCATATCCACACGGTGGTTAACCGTTACAAGGATGTGGTTTATGCATGGGACGTTGTGAACGAGGCTATGGCCGATGATGGTCGTCCATTTGAGTTTGTTGATGGTAAGATGGTAAAGGCCAGTCCTTATCGCCAGAGTCGTCATTTCAAGCTTTGCGGCGATGAGTTTATTGCAAAGGCATTTGAGTTTGCACGTGAGGCCGATCCAAACGGACTGTTGTTCTACAACGATTATAGCTGTGTAGATAATGGTAAGCGTGAGCGTATATATGAAATGGTAAAGAAGATGAAAGAGGCTGGTGTGCCCATCGATGGTATTGGCATGCAGGGTCACTATAACATCTACTTCCCAGAAGAGGAACAGCTGGAAAAAGCTATTGTTCGCTTCAGCGAGATTGTAAAGCACATTAATATTACTGAGCTCGATCTGCGTACCAATACTGAGAGCGGTGGTCAGCTGGTATTTGCACGTGGTGAGGCTAAGCCACAGCCTGCTTATATGGCTACTCTGCAGGAGGATCAGTATGCACGCATCTTCCGCGTGTTCCGCAAGCATAAGGATGTGATTGATAATGTAACATTCTGGAACCTGAGCGATAAGGACTCTTGGTTGGGTGTTAACAATCATCCACTGCCATTCGACGAGAACTTCAAAGCAAAGCGTTCGCTCCAGATTATCCGCGATTTTGATGAGGCTCAGGATAATCGTGTGCCCAAAGAGGATTTCGTTCCCAACCCTTGCAATCAGCCCGGACAGGAGTATCCTATGGTAAACTCTGAGGGTTATGCCCGTTTCCGTGTTGAGGCTCCCGATGCAAAGTCGGTAATCGTAAGCCTTGGTCTTGGTGGTCGTGGCGGTACCGTACTTCGCAAGGATAAGGATGGCGTTTGGACAGGTACAACCGAAGGTCCAATGGATCCTGGTTTCCACTACTATCACCTCACTATCGATGGTGGCGTATTCAACGATCCCGGTACTCACAACTATTTCGGTAGCTGCCGTTGGGAGAGTGGTATTGAGATTCCTGCTCCTGATCAGGATTTCTATGCATATCGCAAGGATATTCCTCATGGAAACATCCAGCAGGTAACCTTCTGGAGTGAGAGCACCGGTAAGATGCAAACTGCCAATGTTTATTTGCCTTATGGATATGGTAAGGTTGTAAAGGGTAAGCAGGAGCGCTATCCAGTTCTCTATCTGCAACATGGTTGGGGTGAGAATGAAACCAGCTGGCCTGTACAGGGTAAAGCAGGTATCATTATGGATAATCTGATTGCCGATGGTAAGATTAAGCCTTTCATTGTGGTAATGGCTTATGGCCTGACTAACGACTTCAAGTTCGGTTCTATTGGTAAGTTTACTGCCGAGGAGTTTGAGAAAGTGCTCATCGACGAGCTGATTCCTCATATCGACAAGAACTTCCTGACTAAGGCTGATAAGTGGAATCGTGCAATGGCAGGTCTGTCAATGGGTGGTATGGAAACTAAGCTCATTACCTTGCGCCGTCCTGAGATGTTCGGTTACTGGGGACTGCTGAGTGGCGGTACTTATATGCCCGAGGAGATTAAGGATCCTAAGGCTGTGAAATATATCTTCGTAGGTTGTGGCGATAAGGAGAATCCAGAAGGCATCAATAAGAGCGTAGAAGCTCTGAAGGCTGCTGGATTTAAGGCCGAAGGTCTGGTTTCGGAGGGTACTGCACACGAGTTCTTGACATGGCGTCGATGCCTTGAAAAGATGGCTCAGAACCTCTTTAAATAGGAAAAAGTGCGAAAAAAGTGCGTTTTTTTGGTCGTTGAAACAAAATAAAAAGTAAATGTAACATTAGAATAAGCCACTTTCGAAAAAATGCACTAACTTTGCACCCAGATAAGATTAAGAATCGGTTAAAATTGTTTTAGTTATATTAGTAGTTAGTAGTTTTTCCTTCCCTGGGACCAAAGAAAGGCGTTTCTTGTCCCAGGGTTTTTCTTTTTTTCAAAAAAATGTGTATCTTTGCACTGAAATTAAACCAATAGTAAAAATGAGAAGATTATTGACTATCCTAATTTGTGCTTGTTTCGCACTTGTAGCACATGCCCAGCAGCATAAGCTGTGGTATAGTAAGCCAGCCAGTCAGTGGCTGGAAGCTCTACCTATAGGTAATTCGCACTTAGGAGCGATGGTGTATGGCGGAATCAATACAGAGCAGATTCAGCTGAACGAAGAAACCTTCTGGAGTGGTTCGCCGCATAGTAACAATAATCCTGCAGCTAAGACCAGTCTGAAGAATGTGCGTAGGTTGATTTTTGAAGGTAAAGAGAAGGAGGCCGAGGCTGTGATTGATAAGTCGTTCTTTAAAGGACCCCATGGACAAAAGTACTTGCCATTGGGCGACCTGATGCTTTCTTTCAATTATCACAGTGAAGCCGTTCCTACCAATTATCGTCGCGAATTGAACTTAGGTGATGCTCTTTGTACTACCAGTTTCGATGTGGATGGTGTGAAATATATTCGTACGGCTTTTGCATCGCAGGCCGATAACGTTATTATCATACAGCTGACAGCCAGTAAGAAGAAAGCACTTAACTTTGGTATGAGCTATATGCGCGGTAAACAGCCCGTGGAAGGTGGTGCTGTGGCACGAAATGAACATGCTTATATTATAAATAATGTGGAGCATGAAGGAATTGCTGGAAAACTGAGGGCCGAGGTTCGTGTAAAAGTAGTGGCTGATGGTGTAGTAGCTGACCAAGGTAGTGATATGCTGGTGAGCAATGCCACCAATGCAACCATCTTTATTACCGCTGCCACTAACTATGTGAACTATAAAGACGTAAGTGGCGATCCGATTCAGAAGAATAACCTGACTATGCGTTCATTGTCGGGTAAGAATTACAAACAGCTCCTGAAGCGTCATGTGGATAAGTATCAGGAACAGTACGAGCGTGTGTCACTATCATTGCCGAAGTCAGCACAGTCTGATATGGAAACCGACATGCGTTTGGCGGCTTTCGATGGTTCCGACCTTGATATGGTTTCGCTGATGATGCAGTATGGCAGATATTTGTTGATATCATCGTCTCAGCCTGGCGGTCAGCCTGCAAATCTGCAGGGTGTATGGAACGATAAGATGGACGCTCCGTGGGACTCGAAATACACTATCAATATCAATGCCGAGATGAACTACTGGCCAGCTATGATAGGAAACCTGGCAGAAACACAGGAACCACTCTTCTCGATGATTCGCGATTTGAGTGTAACAGGTGCCAAGACTGCACGCACGATGTATGATTGCCCGGGATGGGTTGCTCATCATAATACCGACTTGTGGCGCATCGCAGGTCCTGTAGACGGTACGACTTGGGGTATGTTCCCAACAGGTGGTGCCTGGCTGACCACTCACTTGTGGCAGTACTATCTCTATACTGGCGACAAGCGTTTCTTGGAAGCTTATTATCCTATTTTGAAAGGTGCTGCCGATTTCCTGTTGTCGTATATGGAAGAGTATCCCAAATGGGGCGAGGTAAAGCAGGCCGCTGCTTGGTTGGTAACTGTGCCAACAGTATCGCCTGAGCATGGTCCGGTAGGTAAGAATACCACGGTTACAGCAGGATCAACCATGGATAACCAAATAGTTTTTGATGTGCTGACCAGCACATTGAAGGCACATCAGATTCTGGGCTATAATAATGTGGTTTATACATCGATGTTGAATCAGGCTATTGCCAAATTGCCGCCAATGCAGATTGGTCGTTATGGTCAGTTGCAGGAGTGGCTGATAGATGGTGATGATCCTAAGGACGAACATCGTCACATCTCACATCTGTATGGTCTATATCCTTCAAACCAGATTTCGCCCTATAGTCATCCCGAGTTGTTTACAGCAGCGGCTAATACGCTGAACCAGCGTGGCGATATGGCCACAGGATGGAGCTTGGGTTGGAAGATTAACTTCTGGGCCCGTATGCTGGATGGTAATCATGCTTTTAAGATTATTAAGAATATGCTCAATGTGATACCTAGTACCACAGAATGGGGACCTCGAGGTGGTACCTATCCAAATCTGTTCGATGCTCATCCGCCATTCCAGATTGATGGTAACTTCGGGTGTTCGGCTGGAGTTTGCGAGATGTTATTACAGAGTCATGATGGTGCGGTACATCTGTTACCGGCATTACCTGACACATGGGCTGATGGAGAGGTGAGTGGACTGTTGGCCAGAGGTGCCTTTACGGTTAGTATGAAATGGAACCAGGGGCAGTTAGTCGAAGCTGAGATATACTCGAAGATTGGCGGACAATTGCGTCTTCGTTCGTATGTGCCATTGCAGGGCGCTGGGCTGGTGCCTGCTCAAGGTGAGTGTGATAACGACCTGCTGAAGTCTGCAGTTATCCGTGAACCTCTGAAGTCGGAAGAACTGAAGGATTTTAAGCAGTTGCCTGTTCGCCAGGTGTATGAGTATGATATCATGACAGTTCCCGGTAAAACATATAAGGTGACAAAACTTTAAGGATTAAACATTAAATATTAAGTATTCATGAAGTATCAACTATTCCTATCAATCGCGTTCTGTGTAGGGCTGTCGGCCTCGGCACAGACATTGCCTTATCAAAATCCCAATCTGTCGGCTAAAGAACGTGCCGTAGACCTTTGCAGTCGACTGACTTTGGAAGAGAAAGCTATGCTGATGCTCGATGAGAGCCCAGCCATTCCTCGTTTGGGTATTAAGAAATTCTTCTGGTGGAGCGAGGCATTGCATGGTGCTGCTAACATGGACCATGTCACGGTTTTCCCCGAGCCTGTGGCTATGGCTGCCTCGTTTAATCCCAGTTTATTATTCCGTGTGTTTGATGTAGCCTCTACCGAGTTTCGTGCGCAGTATAACGAGCGTATGCAACGTGGCTCGGGTGAGGATGAAAAGTTTCATAGTTTGAGCGTGTGGACGCCAAACGTGAACATTTTCCGTGATCCACGATGGGGTAGAGGTCAGGAAACTTATGGCGAAGACCCTTATCTGACCAGTGTGATGGGTGACCAGGTAGTGCGTGGTTTGCAGGGGCCTGAGGATGCCAAGTACCGCAAGTTGTGGGCTTGTGCTAAGCATTATGCTGTACATAGTGGTCCGGAATATACCCGCCATAGTGCCAATTTAACCAATGTTTCGGCTCGCGACTTCTGGGAAACCTATATGCCCGCCTTTAAAAAGTTGGTTGAGGATAGTAAAGTTCGTGAGGTAATGTGTGCCTATCAGCGATTGGATGATGATCCTTGTTGTGGTTCGCAGAGATTGTTGCAGACCATCTTACGCGATGAGTGGGGATTCCAGTATCTGGTGGTGAGCGACTGTGGTGCTGTGAGCGATTTCTACGAGTCTCATAAATCGTCGAGCGATCCAGTTCATGCTTCAGCCAAGGCTACCATTGCCGGTACTGATGTGGAATGTGGCTATGGTTATGCGTACCGTAGTATTCCTGAGGCGGTGAAACGCGGACTGATGACTGAGGCTGAGGTTGACAAACATGTGATTCGTTTGTTGGAAGGCCGTTTTGACCTGGGTGAGATGGACGACCCTGCATTGGTAGAATGGTCGAAGATTCCTTATTCAAAGATGTCGTGCAAGGAGCATGCTGCTACTGCACTTGATATGGCACGTCAGACTATTGTCCTGTTGCAGAACAAAGGAAATATCCTACCGCTGAAGAAGAATGCTGAGAAGATTGCCGTGATTGGTCCTAATGCTGATAATGCACCTATGATGTGGGGTAACTACAATGGAATGCCTAATCACACGGTGACTATTCTTGATGGCATTAAGGCTAAGCAGAAGAAATTGTATTATACAGCAGGATGTGATTTGACTTACGACAAGGTGATGGATTGCCTGATGGCTTCGCAGTGTAGCTTTGAGGGGAAAAAAGGTATGAAGGGTACTTTCTGGAATAATCGTAAGATGGAAGGTAAGCCAGTAACTACCCAGTATTATACGACACCGCTGGCTGTTACTACTGCCGGTATGCATAACTTTGCTCCTGGTGTACAGTTGGAGGACTTTGCTGCTAAGTATGAGACCGTATTTACACCAAAGGAGGCTGGTGAGTATGTGGTAAATGTAGATGGTTGCGGCCATTTTGAACTATATATTGATGGCCAGCGTAAGTTCATGCATCACATCTGGCGTACCACACCTAATCGTGTGGCTATTCAGGCCGAAAAGGGTAAGAGCTATCGTATTGAGGTACGTTTCTCGCATGTACATACCTATAATGCTAATCTGAAGATTAATATAGCAAAGGAGTTGCCTATTGATTATCAACAGATAATTGCTCAGTTGAAGGGTATTGATAAAGTTATCTTCTGTGGCGGTATCTCGGCTGCATTGGAAGGCGAGGAAATGCCGGTGCAGATTGATGGATTCAAGGGCGGTGACCGTACCAGCATTGAACTGCCCAAGGTACAACGTGACTTTTTGAAAGCGCTCAAGGCTGCAGGTAAGCAGGTAATCTTCGTGAACTGTTCAGGTTCGGCTATTGCATTGACACCAGAGACTGAAAGCTGCGATGCTATAGTACAGGCATGGTATGCTGGTCAGGAGGGTGGTACTGCTATTGCTGAGGTGCTGTTTGGTGACTGTAACCCTAGCGGTAAACTGCCTATTACTTTCTATAAGAACGACCAGCAGTTGCCTGATTACGAGGACTACTCGATGAAGGGACGTACCTATCGTTATTTTGACGATGCCCTGTTCCCATTTGGCTATGGCTTGAGCTATACCACTTTTGAGGTTGGGGATGCTAAAATAACAGCGGCTAATGGTGATGTGCTTTATAATGTGGAGATACCTGTAACTAATACTGGTACAAAGAATGGAACAGAAACTGTACAGTTGTATATCCGTAATATTCAGGATCCTGATGGTCCGCTGAAGAGTCTGCGTGGTTTTGAGCGTTTGGATATCAAGGCGGGACAGACGACTACCGCCAACCTAAAGATTACCAGAGAATCGTTGGAGTTCTGGGATGCAGAAACAAACACCATGCGAACAAAACCTGGAAAGTATGAGATACTCTACGGAACAAGTTCACTGGATAAAGATCTGAAAAAACTGACCATCACTTTATAGTGGTGGTCTTTTTTCTACGTGTCAGGAAAGCTAAAAGTGCCACAACAATTAGGGAAATGCAGACAGCCACTGCATAGAACCAAAAATTAATAGTAGACTTATTCTTGATTTTATCCCATATTTCTCGGATAACCTCCTGGCGGTCGCCACTATCGCGCAAGAAACTACAACGGCTGATGATGTTCTTTGGGGGATACATCACACTGTCTACATGAACAGCTGTAGCCTTTGGGCCAAAGAAATAGCTGAGGTCTATAGTATGAGTGATGCTATCGTTTGTTACGGCTTTTAGAATCTCGGGTGTACCAATGGCTGAACTATAGCCTGTTTCCTCCATACAAAGTAAGGCAATGTCGGGACGGCACAGGAAATTAATCCACAAGCTGGCAGCTATCGGATTCCTGCAACTGGTTGGGATTACCCAGCAGTCGGCCCAGCAATCGCTACCCTCAATAGGTACAACATACTGTAGACTGACATTGTTGCCAGCCTCGTCGATTGCCCATCTGGCATCACCATTCCAAGTAACACTCATCCAGTCTTTACCTGCAACCATCATGAGTTTGTCGCCCTCTACGTCGAAACTCTTCATTTGTGGGCGTGCTTTCTCCAGTAAGTCCTCAACAATGGCTATATTACGGTTGGTAAGGTATGCTGCCAAGAGGTTGCGGTTAGCTATGCCCGATTTGATGTCGTTGTAGAAGGCGTAATTGATGAATACATTATAGATATCGCTGAACGAGTCTTTCATAATAACCTTGTTGCGGTATTTTGAATCGAACAGGAATCTCCAACTATACACTTCTTCGGGTTTTACGTACTTGGTGTTGATTAGTACACCGGTGTTTCCCCAAAGATAGCCTACTGTATAGTCCTTTGCAGTGACGCCTTGTGCTTCGCCGATGAGCTGAAGCATGTTGTCGATGAAGGGCGACGTACCATGCATATAGTTGGGAATACCTTGCGAAACGAAACTGGTGTCGATAGGTAAGAGCATATGGTGCTTCATCATGCGTTCGGTCAAGTATTCTGGAGGGCAGAATACATCTACATCCGCTTGATGTTCCTGAATCATGGTAAAACAATCCTCAGGATAGTCGTAAGTTACGTAGTCTACTTTGATAGGTTGCCCCGTAACCTTCAGATACCATTGCTCAAACTTCTCAACGACACCTACTCCAATGTAGTTGTCCCAATTGTAAACCTTCAGTATCTGTTGACGGTCCTGTGCCTGTATGGTCAGACTGCAGAATAGGGCAAATACCGCGGTTGCAATCCGTTTCATATTCCCTCCTTTTTTACAGTTTTAGCGCTCTTCGTGCTCCTTCATATAGTCGCGTGGCGACATACCATAGAATTTCTTGAATACAGTAGAGAACGAGGCTGAGTTTGCAAATCCGCATGCATACATCACCTCGGTAACGTTCATGCCTTGGTTAGCAAGTAACTGGGCGGCCTTCTTCAGGCGGATATTACGTATAAAGTCGTGTGGCGTCTGGCCGGTGAGATCCTTCATCTTACGATGCAGGTGCACACGACTGATACCAACGGTGTCCGCAATCATATCAACGCTCAGATCGGAGTTGTTTAGATTCTTATTGATACACTCCATGATGCGTTCCAATAGCTTCTCGTCGGGCGATTTAATCTGTATCTCATCAACTTGTTCCTCCAAACTATCGTTACGCTCGTACTTGAGGCGTAGGAGGCGGTGTTTGTTGATGAGGTTCATAATAGTGCGACGCAGAATTTCCATATTGAATGGTTTGACAATATATGCATCGGCGCCAGTCTCCAATCCCTCCAATTTGTCTTCATCACGACTCTTTGCCGTGAGTAGTACCACTGGTATAGAGTTGGTATTCGGATTGGTCTTGAGTCGGGTGCAGAGTGTGTTACCATCCATCTCTGGCATCATAATATCACTCAATACCAAATCTGGTCGGGTGCGGATAACCTCACCAAGTGCCTCACGGCCATTTGTACATGCATGTACATTATAGTCCTTTGAGAGTTCACTTTCCAGGTAATTGCGAATTTCTTCGTCGTCCTCGGCAATGACTATCGTTGTCTTACGGTTGGCAGGCGTCATTTCTGTCATAGGATTAGTAAGCTCAGATTCAGGCTCCTCAGCCAGAAGCAGTTCTGGTGCAGTAACCTCGGCTGCTTCATCGTCGGTTAATATTTCGTCAGGATTCAGATGGCTATTGCCCATAGGAATGGTTATTACGAATTCACATCCCTTCTCCAGGTTGTGAACGGTAATTGTTCCATGGTGTAGTTCTACGAGCGAGCGTGTCAAATCAAGACCGATGCCTGTGCCAACGTAACGGTCGTTGACCGAAGTCGGTGTCTGATAGAATCGGTCGAATATCCTGTTGATTTTATCTTCGGGGATGCATTCGCCGTTGTCGTAGATGGCTATCGTGGCCGATTCGGCATTGTGGGTTAGGCGGATACCGATTTCACCGCCTGCTGGTGTGTATTTGAAGGCATTTGAGAGTACATTCATAAATACCTTGTCGAAGTTCTGGCGGTCGATCCATACTGGAATCTTCTCGCTGTCGTACTGGTATATGAACTTAATCTGCTTGGTCTTGGCCTGATTGTCGAATAGGTCGAAAATATCCTTGGCAAAACTTACCAGATTGGTTTCGCGCATACGCATCTGCATTTGCCCCTTGTCAATTTTACGCAGGTCCATCATCTGGTTTATTAAACTGAGAATACGTTCGGCATTGCGCCTGATGGTTTCGTATACGCCTTTTCGATGCGGATCGTCATCGTTTTTGATGAGCGATAGCAATGGCGTAATAATCAGTGTCATAGGTGTGCGAATCTCATGACTCATGTTCATAAAGAAGCGCAATTTGGCTTCACCCATTTCCTCGGCATGGATATGCGCCTGTAGGCGTAGCTTATCTTGCTCCTTGTGACGGCGGTAAACTAAATACTGCCAAATGAACATACCGATAACTAAAGCATAGAAGAAATATGCCCATGCCGAGCGGTACCATGGACTATGGATAACCACCGTAAACTCTCTTTCGGGCGTTTCTACGTTATTGCGTTCGGCCTTGACCCTGAAACGGTATGTACCCTGGGGCAGATGCGACAGGGTAAGGATATTCTCGCCTGGCTGTAAACGGTTAAAAGGTTCGCCGTTAATACTATACAAATAAGAAATATGTTCTGGGTTCTCGTAAGTCAGCGTAGAGAACTGGATTGAGAAGGTGTTATCGCTATAGCTGAGTTCAAAGCGATTGCTGGCAATAATCGTTGTGTCGGTTACCTGATAGCCGCCTGAACGTGTAGCTCGGCTTACCTGCTGGCCGTTGATAGAGAAAGATGTGAGCTCGACTTCGGCTTCCCATTTGCTGGGCGAGATATGGTGTGAGTCGAACCAAGAGATACCGGCTGTTCCACCCATGGTAAGGATGCCGTCGGGTGACATGAAAGAGGCACCATCGCTAAACTCATTACTCTGCAATCCATCGTCCACAAAATAGTTTTGCCAAATTTCTGCTTTCGGTGTGAAACAGCTTAGACCATGGTCGGTACCTATCCAAAGTCGACCTTGCAGGTCGCGCTCAATGGTGGCGATACCATTGTCGGCCAATCCATTGGCACGTGTATACTGCTTGGTCTCATGAGTTCTCAGATCATAGCGGTATAATCCTTCGTTGGTTCCGTACCAAAGGTTGTCGTCATATTCGCGGGTAATTCTGACGGGGGTGCTGTAGTTCAGGCAGTTCATGCCAAAAGTAGATGTCCAACTGTTGGTAGGAATATCTAAACAGCACAGTCCCATTGATGTAGAGACGTATAGTCGTTTTCCGTCGGGTGAAAGTTGAACTTGTGAAACGTAATCGTTAGTGATGCAGTTCATCTTTCTGTTCTTGTCGGCACCGTTCTTTGTCTTGTGAATGGCAATTATGTGACCGTCGTCGGGATCCATTCTTACAATACCATGTTTCATAGTGCCTAACCACAGGCTACCATCGTTACCAACGGCTATATCCATCACAATGAGATGTGGGTCGAGAGGGAAATGTACTCTGTGATATTGGAATGTTACAGGATCTATCCATCCAATTCCTTCGCGGTACGTACCCAACCAGATGCGTCCCTTGAGGTCTTCGGCCAGCGACATGACAACCGAAGGATACTGGTCCTTCAGGTGTTTGACTGCCTTGGTATAGAAATCGTAACAATACAGTCCATCTTTATCTGTTCCAACCCATACGCGTTTTTTGCTATCAAGAATCACGCTAATCACGCAAGCGGTACCTAATATGTTATGGGCACCAAGTTTGTGACCCATGTAGTTGAAGCCTTTGAAACTGATAGGCTGCATGAAGATACCTTTCTGCAGCAGACCTAACCAAAGGTTTCCGCTCTTATCTTCTGTAATTGAATACACCTTACTCATTGAGAGGTCTACCTCGAGCGAGAAGAATGGATTGTCGTTAACCTCTTGTTTCCGGGGATTGTATAGTGCTACGCCATTTCCGTCATAACCAATTACAATGTTGCCGTCGTGGGCACAATAGAGAGCAGCCACAGCTTTTGTGCCTGTTTCTGCGATATGAACAAATGTATCATTCTGCATTCTGAATACGCCGCAGTTAGTGCTACCGGCATATATGATTCCATCGGATCCTTCACAAAGACAAGAGAATACAACATTGGGATTATCCTTCATATACCGTTTTACGGTTTTTCCGTTATATGAGATAAGTCCCATATGTTCTGTTACTATCCACAATGTTCCGGTTCTGTCTTCTATCATACTGTTAACCGTATGTATGGCTGCCAAGGGGCCTTTCTCCTGATAGGCTGTCTTCTGGTCTTTGAATTTCAATATTCCCAGTCCTGATGTACCTACCAATACGTCACCGTTTGAACGCTCTAGGAAACAGTTGGGATAACTGTGTCCTGTGTTACCGTTCTTGTCGTACATGGTCACGTTATGGAACATATTGCCATCCCATGTCTGTAAGGCACCATACATTCCAAAATAGAACAAACCTTTCCGGTCCTGCATCATGCTATTTACATAGTTGCTTGCCAGTGAACTGTCGTGCTCGTTCTCCTTTTTGAATACACGGAACTGGTAACCATCGTATCGGTTGATGCCGTTACGGGTGGTTGTCCAAATAAACCCTTCGTTATCAAGGTATACTTGTGTGACGAAGCTACTTGATAATTGATGATCAGTATTAAAGAACTTTCCCCTTTGGGCGAAAGCACTCGAAGAGATGAATAAAGTAGTAAGTGTCAGTATGTACTTAACTATCATTGTTTTGTTAGTAATTAAATGGTTGCGTTAGTCGTTTTATTGTTTATTTGTTGCAAAGATAGCGTATTTTTTATTATGTAACAAACAAATGTTACATATATTAAAGTTTTTGATACATTTAATATGATTCTGAGCTGAAAAATGCCTTATCTTTGCGCCAAATTATATAATTTGTAACATTTGCAATGATGAATAGAAGACTTTTTTCTTTTAAGACGCTTTTCTTTCTGGCGTGTGTAACAGCTGTTTTTCATGCAAAAGCTGCCGATAGATTTGTGTCATTTCTGCCTGTTGATGGTGCATGGCAGTTGAAGAATCTGACTGTAGGCTTGGATCTGCGCGAGCATAGTTGTGTACAGATTGCGGCTAACAATCTCCTGTCGGACTTTGAGAAAGTGACGGGTAAAAAAGCGATGCTGACCGATGGTGTCGTTGAAGTGTTGATTGGAACAGTGGGCAATAATCCGCAGATTGATTTGTGGGTGAAACAGGGTAAACTGTCTGACCTTAAAGGTAAGACGGAGAAATATATCATCAAGACCATTGATAATCAGTTGGTGATTGCTGGTAGTGATAAGCGAGGAACGGTTTATGGCATTTATGAGCTTTCGAAACAGATAGGTGTATCGCCTTGGTATTATTGGGCTGATGTGTCTGTAGAAAAGCATGCTTCTATTTATATTAAGAAAGGTGATTATACCGATGGGGAGCCTGCTGTTGCCTATCGTGGTTTGTTTTTGAACGATGAGGCACCTTGTTTAACTACGTGGGTGAAGAATACTTTTGGTACTGACTATGGTGGTCATCAGTTCTATGAAAAAGTGTTCGAACTGATTTTGCGTTTGAAAGGAAACTACCTTTGGCCTGCTATGTGGGGGTGGGCTTTTTATGCCGATGATCCAGAAAACCTGAAAACAGCCGATAAGATGGGAGTGATGATGGGTACCTCGCACCACGAGCCGATGGCGCGTAACCATCAGGAGTATGCCCGTCATCGTAAAGAATGGGGCGCATGGAACTATTCTACTAATAAGACTAATCTCGACCGTTTCTTCCGTGAGGGTATAGAGCGTATGAAGCATACTGATGATATTGTGACCATTGGTATGCGTGGTGACGGTGATGAGGCTATGGGTAATGGTACCGACACCCGTTTGCTTGAGGAGATTATCAACAATCAACGTCGAATTATTAAGGAGGTTACTAAGCGTCCTGCTAAGGAAACACCTCAGATATGGGCGCTATATAAGGAAGTGCAGGATTATTACGATGCAGGCTTGCGTGTGCCTGATGATGTGACGATTCTGCTTTGCGACGATAACTGGGGAAATGTGCGCCGTATTCCTACTGCCGAAGAAAAGAAACGCAAAGGTGGTTGGGGACTTTACTACCATGTAGATTATGTTGGAGCGCCTCGAAATTCAAAATGGATCAATGTAACACCTATCCAGAATATGTGGGAGCAGTTGCAACTGGCCTATAACGGTGGTATTCAGAAGTTGTGGATTCTCAATGTGGGTGATTTGAAACCGATGGAGTATCCTATCCAACTGTTTATGGATATGGCCTGGAATCCTGGTAAGTACCCAGTAAACACACTGCTTGATCACACCCGTGATTTCTGTGCAGAAAGCTTTGGTGAAGAGCATGCTGATGAGGCGGCTTCTATTTTGAATCTTGTTTGTAAGTATAATGGTCGTATAACTTCTGAGATGTTGGATGCACGTACATATACCTGCGAGGAGTTTGAACGTGTGGTGAACGAATACAAGGAACTTGAAACCCGTGCATTGCGTTTGTTTATCGAGTTGAAGTCCGAATATCGGGATGCGTATCGTCAGCTTATTCTATTCCCTGTTCAGGCTATGGGTAATATCTACGAGATGTACTATGCTCAGGCTATGAATATGCAGTTGGCAAAGAATAATGATCCTGAGGCCAATCAGTGGGCGGAGCGCTGTCGTCAGGCTTTCAAGCGTGACTCGTTGCTGTGTAACTATTATAACAAAGTAATGGCTGGCGGCAAGTGGGATGGTATGATGATACAAAAACATATCAGCTATCGTACTTGGAACGATAATTATCGAGCAGATGTGTGTCCTCGTCTTATAAAGGTACCCGAACCCGCCAATGGTCCGGTGTTCTCGTCTGCAAATGGTTATATCAGTATAGAGGCTGAACATACTTATAGCCGCGAGGATGCCTCAAAAGCCACGTGGACGGTTATCCCCTTTATGGGTCGCACTTTGAGCGGTATTTCTCTAATGCCTTATACGGTTCCAACCGATCGGGCTAAGTTAACTTATCGCTTCAAATTACCTGATGTTCAGATGGTGAAGGTGCATGTTATTACAAAGTCGACGCTTGATTTCTTGGATAAAGGCGGTTTGATCTATGATGTAGCGATAGATGGTAGGCAATCTGTGCCAGTGAACTTTAATAAGAATCTGAACGAGAAACCTGAGAATATCTACTCTGTTTATTATCCCACGGTAGCAAAGCGTGTGGTTGAACAGGTGGTTGAGTTACCGATAGATGTTGCTCAGGAAGTGCATACGTTGACCATCCATCCACAGGATCCTGGTATCGTGTTTGAAAAGATTGTGATAGACTTTGGAGGTTATCAACCACAATATCTGTTTGGAAAGGAATCGAAAAAAATATATGAGAGTCCGAGCTTATAAAGCCCGGACTTTTTATTGTGTTACCTTTGGTAAAGTAAATGATACATATGCGCAATGATATGTCGTGAATTTGATGTAACTTTGCAGCAGCAAACTAATAAACGCAAAAGAATGTTTAAAAAATCAACTACTATAGCAGCACTAATGCTGTTAGCAATAGGTACGAAGGCACAGAATCCTTTTGTACAGACTTGGTGTACTAGCGATCCAGCGCCGATGGCGCATAATGGAACTATGTATGTCTATACCGGTCATGATGAGGATGGTGCCGATTTCTTCTGGATGCAGGAATGGCGAGTGTATTCTACTCAGGATATGGTGAACTGGCAGGACCATGGATCGCCTTTGGCGCTTGAGAGTTTCTCTTGGGCCGATGATCGTGCATGGGCATCGCAGACTATCGAGCGCGATGGCAAGTTCTATTGGTACATTTGTGCCCATTCTAAACTGTCGGGTGGTATGGCTATTGGTGTGGCTGTGGGTGATTCGCCTACAGGCCCGTTCAAGGACGCTCTTGGAAAACCGCTGTTCGAGAACGGTAGCTGGGATCATATTGATCCAACTGTATTTATCGATGATGACGATCAGGCTTGGCTGATGTGGGGCAATCCTCAGGTTTACTATCTGAAACTGAACCGTGATATGATATCATATGAGGGAGAGTTAGGTAAGTTGCCGATGACTGAAGAAGCCTTTGGTGGTCCGATGATGAAGGAACGCGAAAAAGGTAAAACTTATAAAGATTCTTATGTTGAAGGTCCTTGGCTTACCAAACGTAACGGCGTTTATCAGTTGTTGTATGCCGCGGGTGGTGTACCCGAGCATATCTCCTATAGTACAGCCCCTTCTGTTTTAGGACCCTGGAAATATGCGGGCGAGATTATGCCGCTATGTGATACAAATTCGTTTACGAATCATTGTGGCGTGGCCGACTATAAGGGGCACAGCTATTTCTTCTATCACACAGGAAAACTACCTCAGGGAGGTGGTTTCGGGCGTAGTGTTGCTGTTGAGGAATTCAAGTATAATGCCGATGGCAGTTTTCCTAAAATAATGCCAACTGATGCTGGTGTGAAACCTGTTGGTGAGTTTAACCCATATCGTAAGGTAGAGGCCGAAACGATGGCCTTCTCAAAGGGTGTAAAAACCGAACAGAATGACGAGGTTGGCGTGTATGTCAGTGATATTCACAATGGTGACTATATCAAACTGCAGAATGTTTGCTTTTGCAATAAACTTCCCCGTACCTTTACTGCCCGTGTGGCCAGTGGCTTGCGTGGTGGACAGATTGAGGTGCGTGTTGATAGCCTGAAGGGTAAATTGCTATGTCAGTTGGAAGTGCCTGCTACCGGCGGTTGGGAAAAATGGCAGACGTTGACTGCCGATTTCACAGAGCTGGTAAAGGGACGTCATGATTTGTACTTGGTGTTTACTGGTCGTAAAGGACCGAAGTTGTTTAACTTCGACTGGTGGGAGATGCGCGGATTGGAACAGGTAAACATGCCATTGTTCCAGACGAAGTATACTGCTGATCCTTCGCCATTGGTTGTGGGCGACACCTTGTTCCTTTATACCTCGCACGATGCTTCGCCTGAAGATATTCCCGATGTCAATGAGAAGAGTTCTGCGGGATTCTTTATGTACGACTGGTTGTTGTGGAGCACTACCGATATGGTGAACTGGACTGAACATGGTGCTGTAGCCTCGCTGAAGGATTTTCCTTGGCGTAGTCGTGAGAACGGGGCCTGGGCTATCCAAACTGTAGAGCGTCATGGCAAATATTATCTCTATGCACCATTGCATGGACATGGCATTGGCGTATTGGAAGCGGATTCTCCTTATGGTCCTTTCAAGGATCCGCTTGGTAAACCATTAGTATGGGATCAGAGCAATTGGTTTGATATCGACCCGTCGGTTTATGTTGATGACGACGGTCAGGCATACATGTACTGGGGTAACCCACATACGTTCTGGGCAAAATTAGGCGAAGATATGACATCGCTGACAAGCGAGGTGACCAAGTTACCCCACATTCCTAACTATCAGGAGGGACCGTGGTTCTACAAACGCAATGGTCATTACTATCTTGGTTTTGCCTCTACCTGCTGTCCTGAGGCTTTGGGCTATGCTATGAGTGACAGTCCTACTGGACCATGGCAGTGGAAGGGATACATTATGAAACCCACTCAGCGCGACCGTGGTAACCATCCTGGTATAGTGGATTATAAAGGACGTTCGTATGTGTTCGGTCAGAACTATGACCTGATGCATTTAGATACCTTTGTTCATCATGAGCGTCGCAGTGTTTCGGCTACTGAGATTACCTACAATGCCGATGGAACTATCCAAGAAGTGCCCTATTGGTTGGATCAACAGCCTATGAAACAACTGCACTGGTTGAACCCCTATCAGCGTGTAGAGGCTGAGACCATGGCTTGGGGCTATGGTTTGAAGAGTGCTAAGATGGGTATTGAGAATACTGGCGTGGTGAAGGATATGCCTTCGTCAACAGGTAAAAAGAATATGTATATCTACGATATCAATGATGGTGAATATATCAAGTTGCGTGGCGTAGATTTTGGTAAGGGTGCTAAACTGTTCAATATAACAGCCGCTTCTACTGGTGGTTGTACCATCAATCTTCGTCTGGACAGTAATAAGGGACCTGTGGTAGGTACTATAACCATTGGTAAGACTGGTGCTGTAGAGAAATATCGCGCTTTCGGTGGTAAGGTGAAAAATGCCACAGATGTTCACGATTTGTATATCTGTTTTGAAAAGGTAAGTGGCGATGTTCGTCTGGACTGGTGGCAGTTTAAGTAGTAGACAGTCATGAACAAAAAACTAATATCAACTATATTTTTCTGCGTGGTGGCTGTATCAGCCACTGCGCAGAAGTTTACATTAACCTATGTAGCCAGGAATGCCGTAAGGGTGAGGTATGCCTATCCAGAAGCAAAGAGCATTTTACCCGATTGGCTCTATGTGAAACACGACGAACAGAAGAATGCTGATATTATAGCCTCGGTTAATGGTAATACCCTGACTGTAAGAGATAAAACAGGAAAAGTAGTTTTTAATGCTACATCACATAAGATGAATGGGGGAGAAGCTACGCTAACCTTCGATTCGCCAAAGGATGAGTGCTTATTTGGCCTTGGTCAATTCCAGGATGGCTATAGTAATGTGCGAGGTCTTTCTCGCCGACTTACTCAGGTTAACACCCAAATCAGTATCCCCATGCTTATGTCAAGTAAAGGCTATGGTATACTGTGGAATAACTACGGGCTGACAGAGTTTAACCCTTGTAGCCAACAATTAAAGCTTGTAAAACAGGAGGGAGTTGGCAAACGGGAAATAGTTGATGTGACATCGACCGAAGGTGGTAAACGTGAATTACGTGAACGCCACATCTTTGAGGCTACTATTGAGATTACTGAGACAGGCGATTATGCCTTGTTGTTGGATGTAGGCCAGAAAATGGCTCGCAGGCACAACCTGATGATTGATGGGAAATCTGTAATCGAGATGCAGAATCTTTGGTTACCCCCTACGGCCTCTAAGATTGTACATTTAACCCAGGGCATACATCAACTCTCGGCTGAATTAACTAAGGATGACCAGCCTGTGCTATATTATAATAAGGTAAAGGATGAGACTATGTTCCGTTCGCCAGTGGCCGATGGGGTTGATTATACCGTGTTTGTTGGCACACCTGATGAGATTATTGCTACTTATCGTGAGCTAACAGGTGAGTGTCCGCCAATGCCGGATTGGGCTTTGGGGTATATTCATTGCCGTGAGCGTTTCCACTCTTCTGACGAGATTCTGCAAACTGCTAACCGTTTCCGTAGTGAACAACTGCCTGTTAGCATGCTGGTTCAGGACTGGCAGTATTGGGGCAAGTACGGTTGGAACTCAATGCGTTTTGACGAGGAGTTCTATCCCGATCCTAAGGCGCTGACCGATAGTCTGCACCAGATGGGTATGAAGCTGATGCTAAGTGTGTGGTCGAAGATCGACAAGAATTCGGAAGTAGGTAAGCAGATGCTATCTGCTGGCTATTATATTCCTGAGACCGACTGGATCGACTTTTTTAATCCAGAAGCCGCTGCAGCCTATTGGCAGAACTTTAAGGAACGCCTGTTGCCTTTGGCTATTGATGCCTGGTGGCAGGATGCTACCGAACCTGAGAACGACGACCTGTTGGGCCGTAAGGTTAACAACGGTAGATGGACAGGTGAGCAGGTACGTAATGTGTACCCCTTGCTGGTTAACAAGACTGTTTACGAGGGTTTGAAGCAGGCCGGTAAGGAGCCTATGATACTTACCCGTTGCGGTTTTGCTGGTATCCAACGTTACGGATCGGCCATGTGGAGTGGCGATGTGGGTAACGACTGGGAGACTTTCCGTCGACAGATAACTGCAGGCTTGGGTATGCAGGCTGCTGGTATCCCCTGGTGGACCTATGATGCAGGTGGCTTTTTCCGTCCACAGAACCAATATACCGATAGTGCTTATATTGAACGCATGCTGCGCTGGATAGAAACGG
>Ga0310696_10001431_pt1 | contig 34586 bp, 30 predicted proteins | sample AusTroGonzalo_MG_4_FD_203885 | JGI IMG/M metagenome (GOLD analysis project Ga0310696, IMG submission 203885) | Bovine rumen microbial communities from tropical cattle in Woodstock, Queensland, Australia - Gonzalo_02 (v2) (version 2) | ecosystem: Host-associated > Mammals > Digestive system >... | reverse complement strand
TTATTTTTTTCAAAACATTTAATAATTTTTTCTCTCCACTGTAAATCTCAAGGGAAAGCTGAAGTGTCCATCATTGGAATTTCTGTTGGCTTACATCATAGTTCAGTAAAGTCAAAATCATGATATACGGCATCCTTGGATACTACAAAATCTAACATATTTAAAGATTTATTTATAGCTCAAGCAAGTCATGTATTAATAATCAATTCAACTTTGAATTCTGATATTAATCTCTGAGCAGCAATAGCTGCATTAACTTTTCAGATTCAGCTTTTAACTAGAACTACTTCATATTCTCAGATAGTTCAGATAAAAAACTGATCTTTTTGTTCACTTAATTTCATACTTTCAATGAGGTAATCAATCTCCTCTTGCATAGCTCAGATAATTCAGATTTTTTTCATAGTTATTATAATTATTAATAAAAATTTACTACACTATTTTTTGGTATTCTTTCTAATTTCATCTAAAAGATTTGTTATTTTCTCTTTATATTCTTTTTCTGATTTTTCTTTTTCTTCTAATTTCTCAAATATTACTTTATTATAAATTTTAATATTGTTGTTTATAATTGTATTATTTTTATCTGCTACATATTTAAATCTTATTAATCGAGCAATAAAAGCTACAGAAATAATAGTATATGCCCATGACCGAGATTTATTATATGTTCATGAGTGCATTCGAGAAGAAATGGTAGTATATACAGATATAATAATTCACAGTCAAGAAACGATAATAGGAATATTTATCGAAAAATAATCATGTTCATTATCTTTTAACATTATCAAAGTTTCTAATGATTTATTTTTTAAATCCTTTTCTTTAACTTCTTCCTTATACTTAAAGCCGATAAAGTAAAAATTTTTAAACCGTTTACACATTTATCATAACCTAAAATAAAACTATTCTTTTTCAATTTCATCTTCTACCATTTTTTTAGCTTGTTCTAATAGTTGTTTACTCTCATTTCTAAGTTTGAAACTCTCTTTAATTTTATCTGAAATTTCTTTTTGAAGTCATGAATTTATCAAAGGAATTTTAATTTTTTCAAAATCAGAAGGCTTTAAATGTGAGATTAAAGCTCATCAAGAGAACCTTTCAACTTGTAATTTACAAATAATTGAATTTAAAATCAAAGCTAAGCATTCTTTTTCTTGGTTTTCGTATTCTTCTTTCAAATTTAATCTTAAAAATGCTGAACTAATAATTCATTTTAAATCTTCTTTCAAAACATAAGTAATTCAAATCGTTCAATCCTTAGTGAATAGAATTTCTCATTTTTTAGCTTGATAATCTCATTTTAATTCATCGTATAGTTTTTCAGATATTTTTTTATCAGTTCAATCAATTCAAAACTTTGTAAAATCTGAAACTCTAATAAAATCTTTTCCATCTTGTGTGTAAGCTTCAGCTCAAGGTTCATATCATTTTTTATGTTTAAAAATATTCTCTACATAATCCCAACCTCATTTATAATTTTCTATCTTCTCAATTAGTTCGTCATATTTTGGTTGAAAATAATCAGCATCGTATCTTCAAGCATTATCTATTTCTTTTTTAGTGGTAGAAAAAGTTAAAGTATGTGAAATAGTGTGTTCTTTTAGTCAAATTTCTCTGAGAAGAATATCTTCAGCTTCTTGATAAAGTTGTTTTGATTTTTGTTTAGCAAAAAAGGCTTTATCAAATAAATCTTTAATTATTTCTTGCTTTCCCATATCTATTATTGGAATCCTAACTTTTTTTAGTTCTTCCGCACTAACATTTGATTGATTTATTGATATTTTTGCTCTTCTTTTTACATCAAATATTCAGTATTTTGTGTTTAAAAATGCTGTTAAATATTCTGGTAATATTTTATTTTCATCTGGATTTACTCTCACTAAATATGAAGCAAAAACCATGTCATCATCTGAATATTCTCTGAACAATCAAGTTCTTCAAACAAATTCAAAAGAGTTCGTTCTATTAAATAAAACATCTCTATCATTCAATTTAAATTTTTTCATTTCTTGTTCTTCTATATCTGCATATTTTTCAACTTCTGTATTACAAAACATATTTTCAATTTCATTCATCCTATATATTTTATATCATTTTCATTCTAAGTTCATATCAATAGAAATTCAATATTGGGTATTTTTTTTCAAAAGATTTCAAATATAATCGTATTCTAATTTTGGATTTATAAAAATATTTCTGTGGAATTCAGCATCCATTCTATTCTCTCTTATTATATCTTTTATTGAAATGTGTGAAATTTGAGGCATTTTTTTATATTATATAAATTAATTAGCATCTCTATTTTGGATTCATTTTATTTTATCTTCTGGTAAGTTTCAGTACATATCTTCGATAGCTTTAGGTTCGCTGATAGTTTTTTCAACTATAAAGTTAACGAGGAAGAATAGCTTATTTACAGTTTCTTGATTATCTTTTCATGTTAAATCAATTTCTCATGAATGCGATCATCATTCATTTGCTGTGACTCTAAGTATATCTAAACTTTGAATAACCTTTTTAGGAAGTCATTTTTTGCTTAAATTTCAAATTCTTGTATTTAGCTTTCATTTTGATTCTCACAAAAATGCAGTTAATCTTTCTAAACTAACTCTTAATAGAGCTGCGGCGGCTCTTGGAGACAGTCCAGAAATAAGTCTAGCTTCTTCATATAATTCTTTTACATCATTTGGCATGTCTTCATGTGGTAATGGGGCTGTTGATACATTTGGTCGAATCATTATTTGCTTATCTTCATTCCGAATGTCATAGTTTTTACATTTAGCACATATTGATATTTTTAGATTTAACCAGTTAATTTTTTCATCTCGATATCAGATATTGTACCAAGTGTTGTGTGCATATGCTCAACAATGTGGGCAATTAAATCAGTCTAATTCATATTCTGGAGATACGTAATCTTTATTGGTCATTTCAACTAGGAATATATAAATAATTATTTCCAAAAACTTAATTTTTGTTCTTTTGCTCGTTTTTCAAAAGCTTTTGCAATTTCCTCAAGGTCGTGATGTTGTATCAAATGTCCATGCTCATCTAATTTTCTTTCTCAATTATCGTATTTTTCGTAAATTTCTTCTCATGAATTATCTTTTCAAGTACATTCACTTACTGCCATAAATATTTCGTAGTCATCTAATTTTGGATTATAAGTTGGAGAATTTTTGTCTTCATCTCGTTTTTGAACGAATAATACACTTGTTTTTGTTCATGTATGAGGTTTAAATGTATTATTATCTAATCCAACAATTGCGATTAATCTTGCTCTTTCCATAATATATTTTCTGATTCTCTCATCACTACTATTATTAAATCTTCCTTGTGGTAATACAATAGCCATTCTTCATCCTGGTTTCAAGAAATCTAAGTTTCTCTCTATAAATAATACATCACGAGAAACTGCATTTGCTTTTTTACCTTTATCATCAAAAGAAACGGCATATTCAGCCAATAATCTACTATCTTTGATATCTCATGCAAAAGGAGGGTTTGCCATTATAATATCAAAATCAAATTCTTTTGGCTCTTTTGGATTTTTACAATGTTTCATAAGTCTATAATATCACTCTCAATAATTCTGAAATCGTGATTGATCTTTAAGTTTTTCTTCTCGTCTTGTATAATCAAGCGTATTTAAATGCAATACATTTGTTTTTCAATCTCATGCAATCATATTCAAAGTTCTCGCAACTCTTACAGATTTTTCATCAAAATCTATTCAGAAAACATGGTCAACAAATTCTTTTTGTTCGGAAGTTAAAGCCTGATTTGAGAAATTATGAAAATTTGCTTTTCATTGATTTACTAATTTATTCCATACATTAAATAATGTGTGAACTGTGAATCCACAACTTCAACAAGCTGTATCAATCATGTATTCATGTGGCTGTGGATTTATCATATAAGCACACATATCAATTACATTTCTTGGTGTGAAAAATTGTCCTTTTTCTCATTTTGCAGATTTATTTACAAGATATTCAAATGCTTCATCTATAACTTGTAAATTTGAGTTAAACAATTTTACATTCTGTAAAGAAGCGACACAAATCTGAAGATGATTTTCATCTGTAATTCTCAAAGGCTCTCATGCTTCAAATATTCATGGTCGTTTATTCTTTGCACGTTTATAAAGAGTATTAATCACTTCTTTTGTGTGGAAAGCATCTCAACGACTTCTAAATTCTAATGCTCTAAATCAATCATTTGGTATTGATGATAATATTTCTTTGTCTGTAAACTCTGGGTGCTGTTTCTTCTGTATTTTCATACTTCATTCAATAAAAATTCTATCATTTGCACTCTCCATTTCATCATAAAGTTTGATGAAAATTAATTTAAAAACTTCTTCAAATACATCTACTCAAGCATTCGCTAAAACTTCATCTTCTAAATCTTGAATTACTGATTTTAATGATTTTCTTTCTTCTTGAAGCTTATCTTTTTGCATTAAATCAAGATAAGTAAACTTCTCATCTTTAACATCATCTATAGTTTCATTAAATGAAGGAATATCAGAAAGTGGTTCAAAATAATTTGGATTTAGTCTTTCATAATAGTTTATTTCAATTCAGTTTGTCCAAACAGCAAGTGGTGCTCATGTCGCATTTGTATATGATTTTAATTGATCTTTTCAGTCTTTCGCATTCGCTTTTTTGATTTCCAAAACACAATAAACAGTTGTTTTATCGGATTTATTCAAAATTACGATATCTGCAAATTTCTTTTCTCTACCAAAACTTACAGTATATTCAACATCTAATAGTTCAATAGGATATTCGTAGTCGTGAATGAGTTTATCTAGCATTAATTGTCTGATAATTTCTTCAGGTTTTCCTGTTACTTGAATATCTTTTTGTCTTTTGATACATTTTAAAAAATATTTTCCATTTTTTTCAAAAATGGAATTTTCCAATCTTTCGATACTATCTTTTGAAAATACTGATAAATCGTATTTTCAAGTTGATTTAACTAATTCCGAGAAGTTTAGCATAAATTAATTTTATTTATAAAATAACATTTTATTATTAATATTATAATTGTATTTTTCAATATAAAATTGCCAGCTAAGATTAAGTTTTTTACTAGTAATAAATAACCATTTCTATTTTGTCAAAAAAAACTGCCCAATTCTGGACAGCTTCCGCAAAACCTTACAAAAAATTTTCATTTTATTACTTCTAAAAGTTTCAGAGAATCAAAGCCTCTTCATTTTCCCTTATTAACTAGCTTTATTCTTTTTGTCAAAAAAAAGTTGAAAAAACTTGCATTTAATTTTTTTTTAATTATACTTATTCTTGATGAGAGGTAGGTGTCGGTTATAACGATGACCTACCTCTTTTTTATTTCTTTCTATAATTTCGTATAGAAAAATAATTAGGTTTATAAATTGTTTTATTTTCCGTTAGTGTTTCTAATCATGTTTTGCTTTTAATTTTGTTTACAAATTCTTGTTTTGCTTCATTTTCTAAATCTTTATAATCGTATAATACTGCTCAGATTAAACAGTCAACAACTTGAATAAGCATATTAGAACGAGAGTCTAGCCTGCAAATTCCAAAACATTTTTTTCATGCTCTTGAAAGTTTTTCTTGTAATTCTAGTTCATAATTTCTATTATTTGGACAAGTTATAGAATCTGGCAATACAACAAATTCATCATCATTTGTAAAATTGTTTTTTAATAACATAGATAGCTCATTTATATATACATCAAAATATTTCATACCGTTTGGTGATGGATATTTTTGTTTATCTATAACTAATGCACAAAATTTTGCATCTTCAAATTTAAAGTATTGAGTGAGAAGCCACAAATATCATTGTATTGTTGATTTATTTATATTTTTAAATTTCATTTCATATGTACTATTTCTACCCAAAAGGAAATTTTCACGAGCTGTTCATTCTAAAGATTCTAATATCTCCGTTTCTTTATTCTTTGTTAAAGATAAGATTTGGTCATATTTTTTTTGTAATAGAGAATTATATTCTCATATTTTATAATTCGGTACAATAAGGCATCATAATCAGAAATATGGTTCTTGTAATCCTGTTCATGATTCATCAATAAACACAAAATACTTTCACATTTAAAATCTACTTTTACAAATAAATAACAGTCGTTATTTTATTCTTTATTATAAATAATTCAATATTTTTTGACAAAAATATAATATCAAATTATATCTATAATTTCATCCATTTATTATTTCAAAAAAACTGCCCAATTCTGGACAGCTTTTTATTCTATTTTTAAATTATTCAACTACTTCTACAAAATCTGCATCATCAAATGATACTCTCCTACTTTTCTTATATTCAGATTTATTATTTCATTTTACATAACTTCTAAGGTATGCTATTCATTTGATTCATAAATATACAACTGCGAAAAATACTAATATATAGAATCCACTCTTTATCAAGAACCATATAAATGATAACAATAAAAAGAATAATAAAATTCTGAATAATCATCATAAGAGATTAATTCATGTAATAGCTGTGAATAACAATAGTCCTAATATTAGTAATAACATTTAGTTAAAACCCATAAAAGATAAAACCGTTAAATCTTATTCTTTCTTTTCGATAATATTTAATCCTAAATCACTTAATAATTGCTCATCAATTTCTGATGGAGATCAGAACATTGGATCACGATATTTCTGATTCTTTGGGAATGCGATTACTTCACGGATATTTTCTTTTCCTGTGAATATCATAACAATTCTATCTAGTCCGAATGCACATCATCCGTGAGGTGGCACTCAGAATGTGAAACATTTCAAAATATGACCAAATCTGAACTGAATATCTTTTTCTTCTAATCCAAGGATTGTGAAGATAGCATGTTGAAGTTTCTGGTCGTGAATTCTGATACTTCATCATCCGATTTCATATCACATAGCTACTAAGTCGTAAGAATCTGATTCCATTGAAGTAAGCTTCTCTATATCTTCATCAGTTAATTTATATCCATTTCTCATTTTCTCTGCTAATTCAAGCAAGTATGGAATATATTCATCCTTTGGTTTAGTGAATGGGTGGTGAGTAGAACCGAGTTGTCCATCACTTCATAATTCAAACATTGGAGCATCTGCTACGAATGCGAAATCTAGCAAATCTTCCATTCATTCAGTCAGTTTTAATTCTTTGAGTAATTTAATTCTAAGTGCTCATAATAATCCAACTACTTCAGTCCATTCTCCCACCTGGAAGAAAATTGTTTCTCAATCTTTTGCTCCTGTAAGAGATAATAATTCTGATTTCAAATCATCTGTAAGATATTTAGCTAATGATCATTTAGCTCATTCAGCTGGATCTAAGATTAAGTATAATAATCATTTTCCTCAGTTTTCTTTGATAACTGGCTCTAATTGTTTTTCGATTTCTCCACGAGAGAATTGCTTTGGAGCTACCAGAGCTTTTACACATTTAGCAGAATTTAGTAATGAGAAATCTACTTTTTTAGCCCAATCTGAAACATCTACGAAAGCTAGTCATTCATAACGTAAATCTGGTTTATCGCTTCAGTACTTATCCATTGCATCTTTCCATTTAATGAATGGAAATTTCTCGTTTTTAATTTTCTTATTTGGAAATAATTTAGTCATTTCTTTGAAATACTCTTCCATAATTGCTAGTACATCTGGTTCTTCAACGAAAGACATTTCAAAGTCAACCTGAGTAAATTCTGGCTGACGATCTCATCTAGGATCTTCATCACGATAACATCTAGCGATCTGGATATATCTATCATATCATGCTACCATAAGCATTTGTTTATATTGCTGTGGAGACTGTGGAAGAACAAAGAATTTTCACTGATCAAATCTAGCAGGTACTACAAATTCACGAGATCATTCTGGAGTATTCTTTGTGAAACATGGAGTCTCAAAGTATGCAAAATTTCTATCATGAAAGAATGATACAGTATTGCAGAATAAAGTGTCTCTGACCATCATTGTATCACGAAGTGATTTTCTACGTAAATCTAAGTAACGATATTCTAATCTTAAATCTTCTCCTACTGCGTTTTCATTATCAATTGTGAATGGCAATTCTGCACAAGTTGAGATTATTTTTAATTTTGAAGGTTTAATTTCTATCTCTCATGTAGCCATATCTTTATTTATCATATTATCAGGTCTAGCTATCACTTCTCAAACTATCTGCAAAACGAATTCAGCCCTGATATCTTCTAATTTTCATCATTCACAAGTAAAATCTGATTTTGGGTCAATTGTTATTTGAGTTATTCAGTAGCGATCTCTTAGATCTATGAAAGTTAGTCATCATAAATTTCTTACTCTATTAGCCCATCCACCTAATGTAACTTCTTTTCCTACTGAAGATTTGTTTAATTCTCCACAAGTGTGCGTACGATACATGATTATTTATTATTAAGTATAAATTGTATGTTATGTTGTCATTCAGAGGCTCATTTATGAGCCGAAGAATCCATTGTGTGCCTTTTTGTCATTCTGAGGGAGAGAAACGACCGAAGAATCTTGTGTGTTTGCACCTAAGATCCTTCGTTTCACTCAGGATGACAGTGTGAAGCAAACTGGATTCTTCGCTTGCGCTCAGAATGACGATTATTCTTCTCAAATTGCTGAATTTACTTCAATTGCATGATTTACCTGACGTTCAGGGATTACATTAGTTTCAACTAAATCTAATCAATCGAAATCTTTCTGGTCAGTGAAACATGAAATTGGTTCATCATCTTCTACATCTATATCTCACTCTGGAAGTGGAAATGATGCAAAATCATCAAACATAGCTTTCATAGAATTGAAGTAATCCAAAAATTTTGGTTTCTGGTCTTCTGGTAATTCAATTGCTGTAAGTTTCAATAATTTTTGTAATTGTTCTGGAGTCATCTAGTCCAATATCAAATATAAATCTGACTTTAAGAATAATGTTTTTAGTTTATGTTTCAAGCATAATTATAAAAAAGGATGGTATTTCTACCACCCCTTTTTAGAAATTAAGTTTATTTTTAAACTAAGCTTCAACTACAGTATTTTCTTCTTTTCCTTCGTATTTTGAGCTTCCAAATCCAAGAATTAAGATACAGATTGGGTAGAATAATACGAACAAGATAGATGTAAATACTCCCCATCCGAATTTTCTAGCGAATTTGAATGTTACAATAATGTATATGATTCAAACGATAGCACATGCTATATTTGTAAGTAATTGTTGTTGATCTGGGATAAATGCAGCTATAATTCAGAAAATAACTGCTATAGCTAATCCATACCAGAACCAATTTTTCATACCTGCTATTTTATATTCGATGTATGTATGGTAGATAGGGATTATAGCCTTCCATCCAGCTTCTCAAGCTTTTTTGAAAGCTTTCCATAATGCTATAGTTTTAATTAACCACCATACAAAACCAATTAAGCAAGCTATCAAACCGAAACCAGCAAAAATTGCCATTAATCCAACTGCAGCAGCAGCTCTTTCTTCATCAGTAGTGAATTGAGCATTAAATTCATCTGTAATTCCTTCATTTTCTTCTTCAAGAGCTCCTAAGAATTCATCTAATCCTGCATTTAAGTCACCTACAAGTTCTGGATTTTCTGCTACAAATTGTTCAAATGATTCGTTCATATCTTCTACAGAAATAGCATCGTCTACAACAACATCGTCTACAACATCATCTACAACAACATCATCTACAACATCGTCTACAACAACATCGTCTACATCTGCAACAATACCCTCATCATCAAAATTAATGTCTTCTTCTACATCTTGAGCATAAATAGGCGCAACTACGAAACTTGCCAATCCAAGAATAGCAAGTAAAGATAATAGTTTTTTCATGAAAATAATATATTAAAAGATAAAAAATAATATACGAACTTATTATGTAGCGGAATTAACTGAAATTTCAATAGAAATTTTAATATTTTTTCAAATTTTAATTATTTTTTACAAAAAGAAAAAAGCTGAATGGTAGTTACCAATCAGCCTTTCTTCCATTTCTCAACTAAAAATGAAGAGATAAATGGAATAAGGAGAGTAAATTATACACACGCAATACTATTTGAACGAATGTTCTGATTGCGACCTGAGAGAAATTTCAGGCAATCCTTAGATATTCTCTCAATGAATTATTATACTTAACCTTTCAATTTCTAAATTGTACTTTTGAAAAGTATAACCAATCCCTTTATTTTTTCCAAAGCTATCGACGTCGAAAAAATGGAAATTCAGTAAGTAAATAACCGAATGATAAGGCAAAGAATCAACTCAAACTGGAAAGAATTATTTATACCCCTATAAAAAGTACAACTTAGGTGAAAGGGATGATAGCGTTTTGTTTTTGTTTAGTGCACTTTTTTTATCATTTATCATGTATTCATAATGAATCAACAGATAAAGATTCAGATTTTAATATAAACCTGACACGGAATAAAAACAATAACTCCAATCGAATAAATTCTTCGATTCTATGTAATAACAAAGAATCACCTGTCATTCTGTATAATTTAAAGAACTCTTCTATCTATAGAACACTTGATATAAAAATAAAAAATGTTTTATAGACAATGTAAGTATAATCCAAACACTATTTTTTGTCAAATTTTTTAATAGATTTTTTATTCATAGTTTATAACTAATATTTTCATCAATATAAATTTTCAAAAATTAAAAGTAATTGACATTAATATAAAAATATTTATTATTTAGATGCTAGATATTTTATAAAATCTGTTATGTTGAATGACTGAGGTTTCCAGGAAAAATGATATGTGACCAGATGTAGAATTTCATATGAATAAAGATGATGATTCTTTTAAAATTTGGATTACTGGAAAAGAAAATCATCCAGCTTTTCCTTATGTTTGAAGAGAAGTTCAATTCTGTACATTGAGATGATGATGACACTCTCTGAAAACTAGAAAAGCTTTATTTGATTTATTCAACTGCTTAGAACCGAATCCTAATCTAGCTGAATGTTTTAGAAGGATATCTTCATCAGATCAGACTTTACAGTTATGTTTAGAAGTGGATGATTGAGATATGATTGTAGAATTCCCATTATGACTATGAAAAGAAAAAAGAGAAATAATCCTGATCAGAAAAAATCTTTCAGATATAGAGAATCAAGCATTAGATAACCTTTATGAGGCAATGAAAACTGATCAAATAGACAGACCTGTTTAATAGTTAATATAAAGAATTTAGATACTTAAAACAAATAATTAAACAAAAAGAAAGGGCAAAGTTATGAAACAAAAAACTGTTGAAAAAATTCTGACGGTAGTTTGTATTGCTGGCATTATCATGTTAGTAAAAGGATTTGTCAACAAAGAGATGCGTTTTGATGAGATGAAAAAAGCTCATGTAGACTCTTTGGAAAAGGTAGCTCTGGAAGTCGATTCTCTCGAGGACATCGTTTCTTTCTACCAGATCCAGAATCCTGACTGGGAGCTAGAAATTGATGCCAATGTTAAGGATTTTGCTAAAGACTTTGAAAAAGGTTTTAGTAAAGATTCGCTGGTTAAGGTTGTTATCGTAGGCACATCGAATGGCGATGGCAGTCTTAAATGGTTAATCCGAACAAGAGAGAATTAAATCAATCAGAATCTTATTACTAGCAGGCTTTATAAGTTTGCTAGTTTTTTTATAAAAAATTTATTGTTTGCTTTTTATGGATAGATTGATAATATGATTTTCAGTTAAATTTTATGATAAGATTTTCTATATTTATGAAAAGGTACAAAATGTTATTGAGACGAATATTCTGGATATTTATGATTATATTGGTTTGCTGTATCGCTTTTTATAGATGCTATTTTTTACGTCAGCCTTATCGTAAAGTACCAAATGATGAAAATTTATTCGTAAGCCCAGCCAACTGAGAAATTATTGCAATAATCAAGAATCCAACAGACCATACAATAATTTATAAAGATAACAATGAGGTTCTAGATCATTTCATTGATTGAATTGGTAGTTGAGCAACTATGGTTTCAATTATGATGACTCCCCTAGATGTTCACTATCAGCGTTCTCCAAACAATGCAACTCTGATTGAGGAGAAATATGTTCGTTGAAAAAGACGTAATGCAATGAAAACTGATCCTACTATGAAATCTACTCTACAAAATGAGTATAATGCAATGCTTTTTGAGGCAAACAATTGAGCACGTTATAGAATCGTTCAAATAGCAGGAACTATGGCTAGAAGAATTGTTTCTTTCGTTGATGTAGATGATGAAGTGAATCAATGAGATGTTATATGAATGATTAGGTTCGGATCCCAGGTTACAATCATATTTGATAGCAATGTGGAGGTTTTAGCAAAAGAATGAGACAAAGTAATAGATGGTGAAACTGTATTGGCTAAAATGAAAAAAGTTGAGGAAGATGATGAGATGGAATCATTTGAAGATGAATGATAAAACAGGAATTAACTAACAATTTATTCATAAAAAATCTGACAAAAAAAGTCGGATTTTTTTTGCTTTTTTTGATATTTTTGAGTATCATTAGTATGTGTTTTATAAATTCTACATGAGACATATGCCAGAATCTTTAGAATATGAAAATAAGTGAGAAAGCCCAAGAGAAGTTTTGGGAAATGAAATTCACGACAGAGAAGAAACACTAAAAAAGGCGTTCATAAACGTTGATTTTTGAATTAATATTCCATTAGTTGCTGGAGATTCGCAATCTATCATAAATAAGTTAGAAAAAAGATTTGATAATGAAGATTCCTCAAGGGCTATATTACTAAAGAATTCTCAAATACAAAGATTTTTGGCATCACTCGTATCTCAACATAGAAATACACGAGAGCCTAAACGTTCTAAAAACAATAATCAAGAAGAGATAGAAGAGAATTCAGATGAAGAAATCATAGAAAGCTGGGAAGATTATGTTTTACGTGAAGCATCTCCAGAGAACTTTGAAGATTTCCTATTAAGTGATGATGGAATAAGAGTTCTAAAGGATGAAATAGATAACCATATTGATCAAAATGGAAATTTTTGTGAAAATTATAAAATTTCAAAAACAGCTCTACAAATAAAATTAAAAAAATGCTGGTTTAATAGCATGCGTAGGAAATATAACTTGGAAAATAATATATTTTCTAATGAAGAAACTATAAAATTGAGAAATTTATGAAATATTATTGTAAAATGAGTAGATAAAGCTGTATGAAACCACCTAAAATCATGATGAAGCAATTTTGATGAAAAAATGGTTGGGTGGTTAAATTCATTATTGTCTAGCGATGAGAATAAAAATTTAATTAATGAAATTGCAAATAATGAAGACTATAAGTATGAATTTAAGACAATTTTGAAGGAAAGTATTAGTAAATATTACAATATAGTGCTTAAAGGTAATAATATTTCATTGAAAACATTAAATGAAGATAAAGAAATAAGTCTACAATTAAAATCATATTTATATATTTATGGTAAAACTTTTTATCCTAAATCTTTCGAATGAGATAATTATGATGATAACAAGCTTTTTAAAGTAATGAAAGCCATATTAATATGTGATGGTGAATTAGATATCTTAGAAAAAAATGAATTCTTGGAACAGGAAAGAATAGCTGAAAAAGAAAGAAAAGAAAGAGATATTTATAGGAGAAAGCTAGCTGCGAAAAGAAACAGAGAAATAAATAACAAAATTTCGTCAAGGAGAAAAAATAGAGAGTGAGAAGGTAGAACAAACTCTGGAGATGGAGATGAAACATGAAAAGATTTAGTAAATAATATAAATTTAAATGATTTTGAATGAAAGGCAGATTTATCTGGTTTCATAGAAAGTCCACAAGCCAGACAGCAAGCATTTTTAATGGCATGGAAAAGATTTCAGAACAATAATGAGATAATAAAAGAAACTATTACTCCTGCTATTATGCGTTCTCTATTTAACGTAACAGAGAGTTCTGAAATTAATAGCATAAATGAAGAGGCTCGAAACACATTTCTTGAAAGTGATAGTATGAAATGAAGATCTGAACAAGAAAAAACTCAAATTCACTCTATTTTACAATCTTTCCCTAGCGAATACAATCATTCTTTAAAACTTATTGCATCAAGAATTAATAAGCAGGAATGAGTGATAGATAATGAGATTAAAAAGTCAGCTCTCTGAAATGTGATTGATGATATTAGAGAGATTTTCGATGATAAAGCTAAAAAGATGGAATGAAACCAAAATTTTGAGTGATTTAAGCTTAGCGAAATAGATCCTGTGATAAGGGAGTGAAATAATATTATTATCTCTTGAACATTTAACTGAAGTTCAGTTAAGATACGTTATGATTTATATTCTGGTGGTCTGTTTATGAATTCTTTTTTACATCATACACATAATCCTGAGAAAATCGTAATTTGAAATAATGAACCTGATCTTCAGATATGACAATTAAAATCATTTAATGAGATTTTAGATGAAAATTATACTGCTCCTGATTTTTCATTGGATAATAGTCATTGAAATCAAATTAATTCTAAGTTAAATCCGTGAACAAATCAATGAGGAAATAATTCTACAAATTGAGAAGTTACCGAACCTAAAAATAATATTCCTACGATTCCTATGCAACCTTTTAGAAAAAGGGAGCAAAACAAGGAGCAAATAGAATCTATTAAAAATAAATATAAAGAAATGTTGGATGAAGATTTAGATATAATTGGAGGATTGGTAGCTGAAAATACAATGAAGCAAAGTTCTAGAAATTCTGTAGTAACAAAATTTCTGAAAACTTTTAACATAATTCTCGATGGTCAAGAAACTAAAAGCATAGAATTTAATGGTTGATGAAATTGATCTGATTTATTTGATTTCCTAGAAATTATAAACAATTCTGATTCTAACACATTAGATAAATTCCAGTTATTTATGAATGAAATTACAAAACTTTCATGATTAAATCGGTGAAATAATAACATTAGCTGACCACAAGATAATTTAGAACCTAATATTCTTAATGAAGATAATAAAAACGAAAATATATCGATGTTGAGAAACTCTAGAAAAGATTTTTATGATAAAGTAAAATCTCCAGAACATAATAAACTTAGCTTCGAATCTAATTATAAATTTTGATTTGCTCAAATGGTAAAGGAAAAACTTACCGATGGCACTAGCAAACCAAACCGAAAATTAGATGAGACGGGAATGCATAATTTCTTTGTCAATGCATGACTTACTCCTCCATTTTAATATCTAAAATTAAAAAAATTTAACTTTAATAAAAATAAAATAATGAACTCTAATCAACAAACTATTCAAAACCATAAAGAAATATTCAGTGCTAAAATTGTTTCTTTTGATATTCAGAATTGAAATGGTCATATTGTAATGATTAATTCAGAACAAGCCGCAGATTATTGAATAAAAGATGATGATAAAATTTCTTTAATTAGGAGATGAGAAGAATTTGTAGTAGACGTATCACTTACTGATAGTTATGTCCAAGCGAATGAAATCTGAGTAACTAAAGATTTTATGGATGAATATCCTGTGATGGAGTGAGATACCGTAATCGTAAGTTTTGTGCAAAATAATCCTCTTTCTATGCAAGCAATCAGAAAGAAATTACTTTGAAAAAAAATAACCGATGAGGAAATTGATGCAATTATAGAAGATGTAAAAAACAATAAAATTCATGATTTAGTATTGGCATATTATGTAGCTACCAGCTTTTTCTACAAATCTGATATACATGAATTAGCATATACAACCAAGGCAACAGCATATACGTGAGATATGTATCGTTTTCCATGAGTAGTAGCTGGGAAATACTGTATCTGATGAGTACCATGAAATGAAACCACGATGATTGTAGTTCCTATTCTAGCATCACTTTGAATCACTATGCCAAAGACATTTTCAAAAGCAATTACATCTCCTGCCGCTACGGGAGAATGTGTAAATGTTTTGATGGATATTGAGTTTGATAAACAAGAAGTAATTAGACTTACAGATAAAGTTTGAGCTTGTTTGGTATGGAATGAAAAGCTGAATCTTGCTCCAGTTAATGATAGAATTATCAAAGTTTCAGCTCCCTTAGGAATGGAACCTTATGCTAGAATGGTTTCATCAATTATGGCAAAAAATTATGCAATGTGAATCAACCATTGTTTAATTGATATTCCAATGTGACCTACTGCAAAGGTCGCAACTATGAAGGATGCTAAAAGAGTCGCAAAACGTTTCAGAGAAATTGGAGAATATTTATGAATAAAAATGGATGTAGAAATTACAGATGGTAGTCAGCCTATAGGTTGATGAATCTGAGCATGTTTACAAGCTAGAGAAGCTCTCAGAATTTTACAACAACATAAATGAAAATCTGAAGATTTAGAGAAAAAAGCTGTATTTTTAGCTTCTAAAATCTTAGTCTTATGTTGAAAGGCATCAACCATGATGGGAGCTAAAAAATTAGTAGATACGCAATTGGCAAATTGAGAAGCTTGGAAGAAGATGCAAGAGATTATTAAGGCCCAGAATTGAAACCCGGACATAGAATCAGAAGACATTCAATTAGGTAAATTCTCTCATGATGTAATCGCTGAAAAAGATTGTATTATAAGTAAAGTAGATATGAAACATTTAAATACTATGGTTAGATGACTATGAGCACCTAAACAATATGAAGCAGGTATTTATTTGCATAAAAAGCTTTGAGATAAGGTAAAGAAGGGAGAAGTGGTTTATACTATGTATTCAAATTCCGCTAACAAATTGAATTTAATAAAAGAAATGCAAAAAGAGAAAGATTTCTACACCTATTCAACTAAAATGAAGGACAAAATTAAAAACGTTATAAAAAAGCTGACTTAAATTCATAGTCAGCTTTTCTTACTAAAAAATAGATGTAAAGTAAGCAACAATTGAATCTCGATAATAGACATAGAAATCTTTGATAGCTATTATCACTCCCAATCATAACAATAGATACATAAATACCATATCTACATAAGCCTCTCATACGAAGAATTTTTTTGGATTTATTCTAGTAATCTTTTGTAATATCATTCAAATTGCTCTTCATCAATCAAGCACAGGGATTGGTAGCACATTAAATATTGCTAAAGCTAAAGATAGTATTGCTGCAAATCATAGGTATGACAACCATCATCACATATCATATATAATTTCACCCATATATACTGCTCAAATAGGTCAAGCTAATGAATTAAGAGCTTCCTTCATTTCAGATCTTTTAAACGAAACCAAAGATTTCCCTATTGTTCATAGTGCTTTCATTGTTAAATCCCATTCAGCTCAGATTTCATGAAATGTAGCCATTATCGCTCATCAAAATGAAAATTTTATATCATTTAATTTTAAGTCTCAATTTTCTGAAATAAGAATATCAAATTTACAAGGTCATTCACATATAAACTCTTCTGTATCAATTTCAATTTCTCACCTTTGAATTGTAAAATAATGAGAAGAATCTGCTCACGATTGCATTAATGATAAAAAACTACTATATTCTAAATCTTCTCAATCAAATTTTAATAATACATCATTTGGCCTTAAGTCTATTTTTTCTCATAATCATCATTCATTAACTTGTTGAATCAAAACTCACTTATCAATTTCTCATGTTAAAAATCATTGCTCTCTCAAAAAAGATGGACTGGCCATTAAATAACTTGTTGATCATTTATCTTCCATAACTTGTGATACTGAAATTGGTTGTATTCAATGTCGAAAAAGAAATGTAAATAGAATAAATGCTGTTAAAAAATTCATTGCAACTCCCGCAAATATCACAATTAATCTTTTCCATAACGGAGCTGTAAAAAGAGTATTTGGATTCTTATATGTTTTATCATCCGTTGGATCATCTCATTCAAATGAGCAAAATCATCATAATGGTATTCGGTTCAATGTATATTGTGTTCACTGTTTATCTTTCCATAAATTACAAATCTTTGGAGGCAATCATATTCAAAATTCTGTCACTTTCATTCAACATTTTCTTCATGCAATAAAATGACCAAACTCGTGTAAAATTACTAATATCATAAATACGATGATTCAGATTATGACAAACAACAACATAATTTTCTAATTTTAAGATATAAATTAATTATTTTCAGCTCATGCTTTTATAACTGCTTTGATATCAGCCAATTGATATCATCTTCTCATTAACTTTTGAATGCTATCGAATCCATCTACTCATTTCTTCTTGTATGCATCCAATTCTTTTCTAATCGCTTTATGCATTCATTTAGTCAACTCTTCTTGATTCTCTGAGATTTTCTTCGATAACAATCATTTATCGATTCAACGTTGGATAAGTTTCTGCTTAATAATGAATAATGGACGTCCTTTTTTCTCCACCTCCGAATATAAGAAACTTTCAGTGAACTTTTCATCATTGATAAAATCATTCTTTTTGAGAACATTCATACAACGCTGAATATCTTCAGAATTATATCATTTCTTGTAAAGAATTATACGAATTTCCTGTTCAGTTTTAGGATAACGAGACAAATATCATATTGCATAATCTACAGCTGACTGAGCCATTTATCTGAATATATATTCAAAAAATAAACTAAGAAAAGATATACAAAAACTTACATTAAAAGCAAGTATAAAACTAAATTTTCTTAGTATAAATTTGACAAAATATATTAAAATAAGTATAATTAGCTGTTTATTTAATATACAACAACTATGAATAAACAAAAAGTTCTCAAAATTCTCAATAAATTAAAACCTCATCGAGATTTAGCGGAATGAATGATTGCTCTGATTGAAGCTGGATTTATGGATAAAGAAACTTATCAAAATATGTTATTCATGATTGCCTCAGCCATCAAGAAAATGCCTGAATGAGAAGAAAAAGAAGAATTAAAAGCTGATTTTGAGAATTTAAAAATTAACGAAAAGAAAGAAAAATAATTCATTATATTGTTTAATTAAAATGACTTCTATAAATAAGTACGAAAAAGAAACGATATCTGGTGGAAACAGTTTTGATTATGCAAAAAACTTAAATTTTTCAAAACTTTTGATTGATTGAATCGATTATAAAATAAAAAAAGTATCTAATTCTTTAAAAGAAGGTAAAGAATTGTGAATAAATGTAAAATCACCTGTCCCTATTTATTACATTGAATGAAATTGATGATTTAGAAAATGAGCATATGTTAAAGAAAAAAATATTATACTTATTTTTGATAATGCGGATACTGAAACATTAAAACATGAGATTATTCACAGTATAGAATATAAAAGTCCCATACAAAACGAATTGTATGAATTTTATGAGTTAGCAAAAAATAAAATTTCAGAGAAATCTTTTGATGGTAACACTGTAAGCTTTAATTTTAGAAAAAACATTCATGAATTTATTGCTGATGGATATAGTAAAGATTCCTTTATAAATGCCCTAAAGAAAGAACAACTGTATGAAAAATTTTTACAAAAAACTAAATATATTTTTGAATAAAATTTTCTTTGTAAAAATTTGCATTTTAAGACATTCCTGAATATAATTAGACTGTGTTATGTTTAATTTTTATTGTAAGAAAATCTACTATTTATGTCTAATCAACTGATAAACACAATACTTGAAGTTAATGATGTGCAAGCATTGCAAGTAGATTTTTCTCAACTAAAAAAAATATCACGTGAAAATGCTGAATCAACTCAAATTATTATATATTATAAAGATGAAGAGAATTATATTCATATTCTAACGACAAATAACTTTCCTGAAGACTTACATAAAGTACTTAACCAATTAGATAGCAAATGATTGAAAAGTAAGGTTTATTATACTTCTGTAGAGTGATTTGCTGAATGACTTAAATGGTATGATGAACTTGAGAATAATGAAAAGAAAGAAAAAGAAGAAAGTGAAAAAAGAGAAAAGGCTGAATGAGAATCTGCAATCACTCTAATGAAACAGTTTTTTACTAAAAAAGATTCTCTAGATCCTGGAGAATTTATACTAGAAATGGTAAGATTGTGATTTCAGGCTGGAGCTTCTGATATGCACTTCCAACCAGAATGAAAAAATGTAACTATGCGTCTTCGTTTAGATGGTATTTTACAGGATGTAGTTAATTTTGATGCTCAAGATTTTTGGAAATATCTACAAAAATTGAAGTTCATATCATGAGTAAAGATGAATGTAGACTACATTCCTCAAGATGGAAGATTTTCTTTCGAAGCGACAAATCATGAATGAGAAAAGAAAAAAGTAGACGCCAGGGTTAATTTTATGCCTTGAATGGCTTCAGAATCTACTGTTATTAGATTTTTGGATTCTGAAAAATGAATTTCAACATTCGAAGAAATATGATTTACTGATAAAAATTACGATATATTAAATAAGCATATCTCAAAAACTACCGGAATAATAATAGTTACATGACCAACATGATCATGAAAAACTACTACTCTATATTCAATCTTAAATTATTTGAACAAATGAACAAATAAAATAATCACTCTAGAAGACCCTATCGAATATGAGATGCCGGGGATTCAGCAGTCTCAAATTAACTATGCCAAGAATTATGATTATGAGACGGGATTAAAAGCAATATTACGTCATGATCCTGATATAATATTAGTATGAGAAACAAGATCTAAAGAAACAGCTGATATTGCTGTAAATGCAGCATTAACATGACATCTAGTTTTCACTACATTACATACTAATTCATCTATTGCATCTATTCCACGTCTACTATCAATGGGAGTAGAACCTTATTTGCTTGCACCTGCTATTCAACTTGTTTTGGGACAGCGTCTAGTTCGTAAAGTATGTCCAAATTGTAGCACGAGAAGGCCAGCAACTTATGCAGAACAAACTGAAATTGAACAGGCATTAAAAAGATTAAATGATGCTTGAATCTCTGATTTACCTGCATTTGATGGAACAATAATCACAACTCAATGATGTTCACATTGTAATGAAACATGATATCAAGGTAGATTAGCAATTCTAGAAGCTTTAGAAATTACTGATGATATGAGAAATCTTATTGTTGATAGAGAAAGTGAAGCATGAATACTAACTAAAGCACGTGCAAACTGATTTATTACACTGCAAGAGGACTGAATTATTAAAGTGCTAAGATGAGAAACTACATTAGATGAAATACATAGAGTAATAGAATAATCTTCTCACTCTTGAAAAAATCAAACTAAAATATAAATTCATTTTTATGAAAAATCAGACTTTTACAATATATTTTGATGAAGCTGGTAGATGACCTTTAGCAGGTCCTCTTTTTATATGACTTATATGTCCTATAAAAAAGCTATCAAAAAAAGAACTACTCCCCTTCTGTGACAGTAAACAAATCTCTGAAAGTCGTAGAGAAGAACTTTTTGAATATATAGAAACTTTAAAATCTGAATGAAAAATCATTTCTACTCCTGCACGGATGACTGCAGCCGAAATTGATAAATATGGAATGAGTAATGCTCTACATTGTGCAATTCTCAGATGAATAATCCAGATTTTTAGCCGAGTTTTTCCTGAAATTCAGATTAAGAATGAATTACCAAACCCATTGGCTACAAAAATAAAGGCAAATCTGAAATATACTGATGTTTTGAATTACTTTTCAGAACTAAATTCTAAATGAATGAAAATTAAATTAGTTATGGATGGAAATCGTGACTTCTGACTAAGAAAAATGTTTCCATTTTGGGAGATTGAAACTATTATTTCATGAGATGCAAAAGTAAAAGAAATCTGAATGGCTTCGATTGTTGCTAAAGTTTCACGTGACCGTATAATGGAATCTTTACCTAAAAAATATACAATATATCATTTTGATAAACATAAATGATATGGAACTAAAGAGCATAAGGAATTACTAGAAAAATATTGACCAAGTGATATCCATCGTAAATTATTTCTAAAGTGGGTATTCCCAGAACATAAATTTTCTAAAAAAATACCGGAGAAATTTTAGTATTTTAAGACATAACTGAGATATTCATTCATTCTTTCGATTTTTCAATGAATTCATTCAGTTTTCTAGTTAATGATTTTGTTTTAGGTACGTAGAATAATTCGATTGCCTTTGATCCTGCTGACATATTTCATTCTGGATGAATGGAAACTTTTCCATAATCAAGTAAAGATCATAAGAATCAACTTTTAGATTCCTTCACTATTTTAATTGTGGATGTTGCTATGTTCATACTTTCTGTCTTAAAAAATCAGTGCTGACGGAATATCATAAATTGATCCACTGTAAAGATATTGAAGTCCATTTCATAATCGATAATCTTATCAAGCACTCTATATAATAAGAATATGAAACCTATATTTACTAGAACTCATATAATATTTAGGAAGATATTTGAAGTTGCAGCACTTTCAGCGAGAAATGATGCCATTGCATTTAATATCATTAGCACTACTTGTAATATTGCTGATACAAATGTATGTTTCAAAAACATTTCATATTTTCAATCTTTTAAATCAGCTTCATCTATTTTGTCGATATATCCATTTTTATTATATATTTGACTCTTAATATCATACATAATCATCATTAAACTGTGCATACATCGTGTGAGAGTTACTGCTGAATATAGGATTGTCATAACCCAAAAGAGCCACATATATTCTGGATTGTAAAATTGACTATAAACAAACCAAATCAAAAGTCAGCATGCAATAAAGGCAAAAAGCATCCATACCATTGGACGAATTAAATAGATTCGGTGTTTCTTAGTTAGAATTGCATTTCATTGTCCATTCTCTTGAATTGCATCGTATAATTCATGTTCATCAAGTTTTGTATTAAAACTTCATAATATCTTCATTTATGAAACGAATTATGAAATAAATGTTTCTCTCATTGAAAAGATAGGAAAATTTGTATTAATGTCAAATGATTTGAATAATTTATAGAAAAACTAGCGATTGAATCAATCGCTAGTATTCTTCATCTGAATCTAAGTACATTGCCATAACTCTTACTACTATTATGTAGTATCGGAACGAGAAGAGCATAATAAGCACCGAATACATTAACCAGAGTAAATTGAACGGATTTTTTACCATCAGTTCAACTATAGATCTCAACGTATTCTTATCGATAACGGATAATGTAATAGAGGCTTCTCCCATTTCGGGGCCAACTGTGAATATTAGTGCATAAACAACTGATATTACACTAACTAATATAGCTACGAGATAGGTATAGATGAATGAGGTTCTAATCCGAGGATTCTCAATTCTCTTAAGTCTCCAAGTCAACGTTGAATCGGAATACTCCAAAAGCCCTAAACTAATAAAGACTAGAATGAGGAATGAGTAATGCTTGTGGAACATCAGATACATACTCGCACAAAGGAGCGCTAATACTAAAGCAACTCTGATACTTCTGATAATGAGAATCTTTTTCATTTTGTTTTGATTTTTTGTTTAACGTACATGTATTATATAGTAATAAACATTAAAATGTCAATTAAAAAGTATTGTACAAAATTTAACATTCCATTTATTTGCATTTATCGATAAAAAATTTATAAAGTTGTTGTGCATTTATTCGATAATATTTATTTTTATGAGAATCTTGAACAAAATCTGATTTTTTTCTTTAATTATATTTTGAGTAATCCTATTAAATATAACTTCAGCCTCAAATTGGAATCTACCGTGAGTAACGATAATTTCACGTGCTGAATGGTGAGCTGATGAATCTCTCAGATTTCGTAGCACCCCTAGGCCAACCAATAATTCTTCAAAATGAGAAAAAACTGAAGCCCAAATAAAAGCTGAGAATATTTCAAAAATCCGTAATGCTTGGATGGCTAAAAATTTTCCACTTGAACGAAAATATGAACGATTAAATAGTACATTTTTGGGACATTATTTGATATATCCTGAATATTTTAATTATCACAAAAATAAAATAGTAATTCATCATACAGCATGAGATTATGATCCAAATCGAACAATAAATGATGTAAAAAAACAGATTCAAGATATTTATAAGTACCATACGATTAATCGTGATTTTGGAGATATATGATATAATTTTTTGATAGATCAAATGTGAAATATCTACGAATGACGTTCAGGTGGAGAATGAGCAGTATGAATGCATGCTTCTAGTAACAATATAACATCCATATGAATAGCGCTGATGGGAAATTTTGAAAATGATACTCCAACTGTAGAACAAATGTCCGCCTTAGTTAATTTAGTTACTGCTGTTGCAAAATATTACCATATTGATCCACACGGATATACTTATACTTTTTCAATAAATAGCGAAGAAGAACCATATGTTGTGGCAACTAAAAATCCAAATATTATGTGACACAAAAATGTAAAAGCGACAGCTTGTCCAGGAACTAATTTGTATAAATTTTTACCACAAATTAGAGATGAGGTATTGCGCAGAATGGAAAAAGGGATTGTATGAGATGCTGAACTACCAAGCAAAATGGTTGGCGAGCTTAAGAGAAAAACAGATCAAAAAAAGGTAAGTCAAAAGGAAACATATAATACTAAAATAATGAAAGATTTCCCTGAACGTCTTACTAAATTGCAAAAAGACAATCCATGATTAATTCAAAACATTACAGATGTTGCTAGAGAAAATTATAATTGAGATTTAACTAGTTCTAATAATAGAATCTCTAAAATTACGAAAAAATATACAATCAATGATGTAAAGAACATAATAAATCAGAATATTTCTGTTTTATTATATGAACTTACGACAAATTATAATAGCTTTGAAATTATGTGTGATATGAGTTGTATATTTAATGTTGATTGAATAAATTATAATCGAACGTGAGCTACTTTAACATTATTAACAAATAAAATCCAAATAAATTCTGATCGTAGTTTATCAGCAAATAATGTTTCTGTAAGATCTTCTATGTCTAACTGAGTAGTAAAAATATATAATTATAACCGTAAATCTTATGTTTGAATTCCTCGGAATATTTTCAAATGAGAGTTAAAATTTGAGAAATGAACATATCCACTAAAAAACTGAGACCAAAAATCTGGGTTTATTGTAGTGAATACACTTCCTTTCTCCGAATACATGAAATGAATCGTAGAAACTAACGATACAGAAACTTTAGAAAAGAATAAAGTTATGGCAATGATTGCTAAAAATTATGCGTTATTTTATATAAATAAAGAAAATGTTCATCCTAATATTCCAAATGATGCTAATTATACAGCCATTGATGATCCGAATTTCTTCCAAAAATATGTTTGAGCTTGACTAGAAAAAACTTTAACAAAGCGATATCAAGCATTAGAAATAACAAAAAATCAGGTTGTAATGTATGATTGATATTTACCTATTTTACCATACTTTAATTGTTCTGCTGGATTTACCTTATCAGCGGAAGAAAAATGGTGATGGATTGATACTCCATATTTGAAATCAACTTATGATTTCAATGGATGTAAAGAATTCGTATGACATTGAGTTTGATTATCATGAAAATGAGCTGAACGGTTTGCTCAACAATGAATGACTTATAATCAAATTTTGAAATATTATTATGAATGAATCGAAATTAAAGATATAAATTAGATGATATTTTCAACTTGAAAACAAACAGCACATTTGTATAAATGAATGCGAGATTTTTATTATCTTTAAATTTTAATAACTATGGCAGACATTACCCCTCTCGACAAGGTGAGAAACCTAGGTATCATGGCGCACATCGATGCCGGTAAAACTACTGTTACTGAAAGAATTCTTTTCTATACAGGAAGAACACATAAAATCTGAGAAACTCACGACTGAGAATCTCAAATGGACTGGATGGACCAGGAAAAAGAAAGATGAATTACTATTACATCAGCTACAACTGTATGTTTCTGGAAAGGTCATCATATTAATATTATCGACACACCAGGGCACGTTGACTTTACAATTGAAGTAGAAAGATCTTTACGTGTACTTGACGGTGCTGTTGCATTACTTGATGGACAGGCTTGAGTAGAACCTCAAACTGAAACTGTATGGAGACAGGCTGACAAATATAATGTTCCTAGAATGATCTTCGTTAACAAGATGGATAAAATGGGAGCAGATTTCTACAATTCAGTTGAAACTATTAAAGAAAGGTTAACTGACAAAGCAATTCCTATCGAATTACCAAATGGTGCTTCAGATACTTTTGCTGGAGTTGTAAGTTTAGTTAACATGAAATACTACACTTTCGAATGAGAAAAGTGAGTAAATGTTGTAGAACACGAAATTCCTGAAGAATTAAAAGCTAAGGCTGAAGAATACAGAGAAGCTTTGATAGATAGAGTTTCTATTTATGATGATGAATTAGCTGAAAAATATCTTGAAGGAGAAGAAATTCCTGTAGATTTACTTAAAAAAGCTATCAGAATCTGAACTTGTTCTGGAGACTTATTCCCAGTTATGTGTGGATCTGCTCTTGGAAATAAATGAGTTCAATTAATGATTGATGCTGTTGTAGATTTCTTACCTTCTCCATTGGATAGAGGTGAAATCGTTGGAACTGATCCAGATGATCCAGAAAAACAAGTTACTAGAAAATCTGACGTAAATCAACCAGCTTCAGCTATCGCTTTCAAGATTATGACTGATCCTTTCGTTGGTACATTAACTTACGTTAGAGTATATTCATGAGTTATTAAGTCTGGAGATATGCTTTTGAATCCTATCACAGGACAAAAAGAAAGAGTTGGAAGACTTTTGATGATGCACGCTAACAAGAGGGAAGAAATTACTGAAATATCAGCTGGACACATTTGTGCTTTCTTGTGACTAAAAGATACTAGAACTGGAAACACATTATGTGACATGAAAAATCCTATAGTATTGGAAAGTATGACTTTCCCTGAGCCAGTTATCTCTATCGCCGTTGAACCAAAGTCAAAAGGTGATCAAGAAAAGATGTGACTTGCTCTTGCAAAACTTTCATACGAAGATCCTACTTTCACATACCATTCAGATGAAGAAAGTGGTCAGACTATTATCTCTGGAATGGGAGAATTACATCTAGAGGTGCTTATCGAGAGAATGAGAAGAGAACATAAAGTTGAAGTTAATACTGGAGCTCCTCAGGTAGCTTACAGAGAAACTATCACTCAAAACGTTGAATGAGAATGATTATTCAAGAAACAGTCATGAGGACGTGGACAGTACGGACATGTTGTATTGAAACTTGAGAAAAACGATGAAAAGGTTTACGATTTCGAATCACAGATTAAAGGTTGAGTTATCCCTAACGAATTCATACCTGCCATCGATAAGGGAGCTAGAGAAGTTGTTGCACAAGGACTTTTGGCTGGATATCCAATCATCAATGTTAAGGTTATTCCTTTCTTCGGATCTTACCATGATGTGGATTCTTCAGAAGTATCATTCAAGGTTGCAACTCATAAAGCTATGAAAGATGCATTCTTCAAAGCTGGGCCAGTTCTTCTAGAACCTATAATGTCAGTTGAAGTAGTTACACCAGAAGAATATGTTGGTACAGTTATGGGTGATATTAGTTCTCGTAGATGACTTATCCTTGGACAAACTCCAAGAGGAAACGCTACAGCTATCGAAGCAAAAGTTCCATTAGCTGAGATGTTCGGATACTCTACTGATCTTAGATCTAATACTCAAGGTAGAGCTCAATATACAATGCAAATGTCTAATTACGAAAAAGTTCCTGAAGCTCTTGCTAAGAAGATTATCGCTGAGAGATCTGGAAGCATTAAGTGAATGGATGATGATGAGTAATTAATTATCTAGATATAAAGAAAAAGGCTGGTTTTCTAACCAGTCTTTTTTATCACAATAAATTCATTATTTCTTAAGAATCAATCATGTTTTCGTAAAGCATTTTAAGAATTCTTGGTTTGTAATCAGTTAAAGCATTAATTGGACATTTTCTGCAATTTTCTAAGCAAATTCCTTGTTCACAGTCTTTGCAAAAATCTTCACGATTTAATTCCTCTAAATTTAGTCAAAAATTATCATTATCGTATTGAATTACATTACGTTGAGTTGAGTAAGCCATTTGTGTTATTGTTGATTTATAAAATGTATAAATTAATTACATACAACATATTGTATATATATTTTATATAAAAAGTCAATAGATTTTTATATTAAATATAATATGTAGTTTTATAAAACTATAAATTCCTATCTAAAATTTGCATTATTATGAATTTCGTTTATAATTACGATGGATTAAGATTTTATTTTATACAAAAAACAAATGACAATAAAAGAATTATTGGATTCACTAAATGATCATCAAAGAGCTTATGTTGACCTAGAATTAGGAGATAAAGCTACAAATGGTGACTATATGCTAGCTTCTTATCATCTTGTACCAAATGCAAAGAAAAACATTTTGCAAGCAGCATGTGAAGTAGCTAGTGAATCAAGTACTGGGACTAATTTTCCAGTAAAAACTGAAACTCCTTATGCTAGATTATTAAATGCTCTAGTTTATGAGGTAGATCCAGAAGCTGAAATAGTAAAAATTGCTTTCCCTTGGAGATTATTTGATAGAAATGGAAATATTCAGAATATTTTCACTTATATTGCTGGAAATATCTTTGGAATGGGAGATGTTGTGGCATTGAAATTAATAGATGTATGGTTTCCTCCTGTAATGTTGGAACAATATGATGGACCAAGTTATACTCTCGATGACATGAGAAAATATTTAAACGCTTACGATAGACCAATTCTTGGAACTATTGTTAAACCTAAGATGGGACTTTCATCTGCTGAATATGCAGAAGTTTGTTATGATTTCTGGGTTGGAGGTTGAGATTTTGTTAAAAACGATGAACCACAGGCTGATCAAGATTTCTGTCCTTATGACAAAATGGTGGCTCATGTAAAAGAAGCTATGGATAAAGCTGTAAAAGAAACAGGTCAAAAGAAAATTCATTCTTTCAATGTTTCTGCTGCAGATTTTGATACAATGATTGAAAGATGCGAAATGATTAGAAATGCATGATTTGAACCAGGAAGTTATGCATTCTTAATTGATGGAACAACTGCTGGATGGATGGCTGTCCAAACTCTTAGAAGACACTACCCTGATGTATTTATTCATTTCCACAGAGCTGGACATGGAGCCTACACTAGACCAGAGAATCCTATTGGATATTCAGTATTAGTTCTTTCTAAGTTTGCTAGATTAGCTGGAGCTAGTGGAATTCACACTGGAACAGCTGGAGTAGGTAAAATGGCAGGGACTCCTGGAGAAGATGTAACAGCTGCTCACGAAATTAGATATTTTACAGATATGGGACATACATTTGAGCAATCTTGGACTAAAATTCCTCCTCAAGATGAAGATTTACTAAAAATCAATGAAATTGATAAGAAAAATATGGAAATTCTGATTGATGATAGTTGGAGATGAATCAAAAAATGCTGCCCTATCGTTTCTGGAGGTTTAAATCCAGTATTATTGAAACCATTCATGGATTTAATGTGAAATGCTGATTTCATTACTACAATGGGAGCAGGTACTCACGCTCATCCGGATGGAACTAGAGCTGGAGCTACTGCTATGGTTCAAGCATGTGAAGCATATAAAAAATGAATTGATATTCATGAATATGCTAAAGATCACAAAGAACTAGCTAGAGCCATTGAATTCTTTGAAAAAAAGTAGTTCAGAATCTTATTATAACTTTTTTATACTTTAATTTATTATCATGTCTGATTTAACACCTACTATTACAAAAGCAGTTGAAACATGAGCTGCGAAATTATTGGCACATTTTAAGGATCAATATGGATCAATGTACTTTACTCCATTAGGAGTAAATGATAAAACTCCTGGAGAGATTGCACCTATTGTTACTCCATCTATTGAGGAACAAATTTTAGCGATTCAAGATAATCAGGTAACTATTAATGTTATTGATGATAAAGTTGGAGTAGTTTTCAATACATTTGTTGATTGATTCTATAATTCACTTTCATTCCTTGGAAAATGACTTATGAAAGGATTTGATTTAAAAATGACATGGGATGATTATAAAGAAGGTTTAGCTAGACGTAAAGCTGAGAAACCTGAGAGTTATGAATCATGGAAAAACAATCTAAATCTTATTTTACAGACAATTTTCGATGAAATCATTGTTGCATTAAATACTCAAGGAAAGACTGTTTATATTTCAAATGGAGAAAAATTCTTCAACAATTCAAAAGAAGCAGCTGAAGCAATGAAAATTTATCAATAGGGTTAAATTAATAAATATTAAAGGTCTCCATATTTTGGAGATCTTTTTTTATTTTGAAAAAATCTGATTTTTCTTGCAATTAATTATCATAAAAGTATCATTCAGATTAGTTTTTTACTATTTGATTAAATAATTAATGCAACAGTTATCAGAAAGAGATGTTCGTATTCAGAAGATTGAAAAAATGAAAAAAATGGGAGTAGTTCCATTCGCTCAGCATTTTGATAAAGAGAAATCCATTGAAGAAATTATAGCTGAATACGGGAATAAAGAAATGAGAGATATTGAAACTATCATTCCTGCTCCTGAAAAACAAGTAAAAACTGCATGAAGATTGATGCTTTATCGTAGTTTTGGTAAATTATCTTTCTGAACTCTGATGGATACTACAAACAAGATCCAGGTAATGTTTCATAGAGATAACTGTAAAATAGATATTTCTACAAGTGCAGATGAACCAAAATTAGTAGACTCTCTATGAGAATGAGAAGAAGCCATGACTGCCTATAAATTTATGGAAAAAATGGTTGATGTAGGAGATTTTATCGGAGTATCATGAGAAGTATTCAAAACTCACAAAGGAGAATTAACCATATTTGTATCAGAATTTAAATTCCTTTCTAAATCTGTGCGTGGATTACCAGAAAAGTATCATGGATTAAGTGATCCTGAAGAATTGTATAGAAAGAGATATTTGGATATGATTATGAATCCCGAGACTTATGAAAGATTCTTATTCAAATCTAAGTTTTATCAGAAATTAAGGGAATTCTACACAAAAGAATGATTTACTGAAATCCAAACTCCAATACTAGATAATGCCGCTTCATGAGCTGCCGCTAGACCATTCATTACTCATCATAATGATTTTGATGTAGATGTTTATTTAAGAATCGCCTTCGAAACATCATTGAAAAAAGCAACTGTATGAAGATTTGAGAAAGTGTTTGAAATTGGTCAGGATTTTAGAAATGAATGATCTGATCCTTCACACGTTCAAGAGTTTACACAAGTTGAACATTACGCTGTGTATTGGAATTATGAAGATAATATGAAATTCACTGAAAAGATGTTCGATTTCTTATTTGATGAATTAAAACTAGATAGAAAGTTGAAAGTTAAAGACAAGGACTGAGTAGAAAAAGAAGTAGATTTTACTACTCCTTGGGAGAGGATAGATTACACTAAATGAATACAAGAAGCTAGTTGAATAGATATTACTCAATACGGAGTAGATGACGCTGATAAACTAAGAAACGATATCAAAGCAAAATGAATAACATTTGAATGAATCGATGATATGTGAACTACAACATTGATAGACTATCTTTTCAAGAAAGTTTTACGTCCTTCAATAATTGGTCCTGCGTTCATATACAACTACCCTGTTATTATGCAGCCACTTGCTAGAGTTTCAGATAAAGATCCAAATATAGTTGAACAATTCCAATTATTAGTAAATGGATGGGAAATCTGTAAAGCTTACTCAGAGTTGGTTGATCCTTTATTCCAGCAGGCTAACTTTGATAAACAAGCTGAAGCTGCAGCTAAATGAGATGATGAAGCAACAAGCTGAGATGACGCTTTCGTTGAAGCTATGGAATATGGAATGCCTCCACAGTCTGGATTTGGAATGTGATTAGAAAGAATATTAGCTATTCTTACTCAACAAGAAAATATTCGTGATGTAGTTATGTTCCCATTAATGAAACCTAGAAACTGAAACGAAGAATAATACTTATTATACTGAAAGACTGACTCAATAATGGGTCAGTTTTTTTCTTTTTTGTCACAAAATAAAAATTCATTCGTTTAGTATAATAGAGGTATATTTAGTTTTATAAACCCATTGTTATATGTTACTCGGAAAAGTCTTTATCTGAACAGCGTTCGATTACAATCCATCTTGGATTGATCTTTTCCGTAGCAAATATATTTCAATAGGCATATAAGGGATAATAGAACTATAAATATATGAAGCTACGGAATCACATCAGAACTTCCGTAGCTTTTTCTCGGCTTTACTTTGTAACTCATAACAAAATGTCAGCAGAACATTCAATGTTGGAAGTAAAAAATGTAAAAAAAGATTTCAACAGAAGGATTAAAACCTGAAAACGAATGAAAGATTTTTTTGCTCCAAAGTATGAAAAATTCCATGCCTTGAAAGGCATAACTTTCGACATTCAGCAATGAGAAAAAGTAGCTTTTATCTGACCTAACGGAGCAGGAAAATCTACTACAATCAAAGCGATTCTTTGAATATTACACTATGACAATGGAAAAATCAGAATTTTTGGTAAAGATCCATTGACTGAAAGAGAAGAAATTGCGAAACAAACAGCATCAGTTTTTGGTCAGAGAAGTCAACTACTCTACCACTTACCATTAATTGATAGCTTCAATTTTTTCAGAATTATGTATGATATTCCACAAGATAAATTCGATGAAAGATTGAATAAGTTTTCTGAGAAATTTGGACTAAAAGAATTTTTAGATCAACCTGTTAGAAAATTGAGTTTGTGACAAAGAATGAAATGAGAAATTACTGCTTCACTACTCCATGAACCAAAAGCAATATTTCTAGATGAGCCTACAGTTTGATTAGATATTATTGCAAAAAAAGTCTTGTATGAAATACTAAACGAAATTAACAAAAAAGAGAACGTAACAATTTTTCTGACTTCTCACGATTTAAATGATATAGAAAATTTATGTGATAGAGCGATTATAATCAATAAATGAGAAATATTGTACGACTGACAACTGGAGGATTTAATGGCCACTCACGCAAATAAAAAATTCATTAGATATAAAGCAAAAGATACATTACAGCGAGAAGAAATCGTTATAGATAATGATGCTGAAACTGTACAAAAAACTCTGAAATATTTATTCGAGAATAAAGAAGTAGAGGATGTGAAAGTAGAAAATGTACCATTAGAGGATGTAATAGAAGAATTTTATCATTAATCCATCAAAATGAAAAAATACTTCCAATTTATAAAATTTGCTATGAAAGAGCAACGAGAATATAGGACTAACTTTTTCGCAAGTATTGCGACTATGATTTTCAATGATGCCTGCTTTATGATAATATTTATCATATTCCTATGATACTTTACTGAAACAGGATTAACATTTGGAGATTTCTTAGTTTTATGTTCTATGTCGTGTATGTGATATGGAATAGTTCACTGATTATTTTGTAATGTTTCCAAACTACCTGAAATTATCGAGCAAGGAAAACTCGACTACTATTTGAGTTTCCCTGTAAATCCATTGTATTTCCTAATCAGTAAAAAAATCTGAGTTAGAGATTTAGGAGATATAATATTTAGTTTTACTTGTATTGCAGTTTATGCTTTTGCTTACGCAGATGCACCAAGTTTAATCGTTTTATTAAAGTGAATCTGAATTGTGATTCTATCTTCTATAATTGTTATAGGAATATATATCATTGTATGAAGTGCTTCATTTTGGATGCAAAAATGATCAAAAGTGGCTGAACTATTCAATAGTATGTTCGTATCATTTTCACAGTATCCACCAACTATTTACGAAAATAAAAAAGTAGTTTATATCTTCATGTGTCTTCTGCTTTTTCCTTCTTTGATTTTACCATATAAAATGGTTACTTGAACATCAACTTTACGACAACGGTTATTATTGATATGATTCTGCGTATTAAGTTTATTACTATGAATCTTTGTATTCAAAAGATGATTAAAAAGGTATTCAAGCTGAAATTTAGTTCATCAAATGTAAATCATTTTATTACTTAACACTAAATACCATGCTAAAATACATAAAAATCTGATTTTACTTCTTGAAAGAGATATTTTTCTACATATACATAATATTTCTGGAAAATATCCACCTACTGATGTTCGTCTTCATCATTCCATTACTCGTGACATTCGGAGCAAATGCAAAATGAATAGATAACATTTCGTGAATTGAAATATGAATGTATGCTTGGTATATATTCGCAGCCGAGTTAATCATGATTAACCGGAAAGATATGGATATGATAGAAGAAATTAAAGGTTGATCCATCGTAACGTATTTGAATAAACCAATCTCTTTCATTTGATACTATTTTTCTCAGTGATTTTTCAAGAATTTATTGAACATTGTAGCAATCTGAATCATATCCGGAACTATAATATTCATATTCTTATGAAGATTTCCACGATTCTGACTATGAAAAATGGTTTTATTCCTGATAACTATGCTTATCTGAATATGTATGTTGTCTCTGGTTTCATTAATAATCTCGTTATTCGCTTTCATATTGGAAGATAGCTCATTTATCAGTTTA
>Ga0310696_10001428_pt1 | contig 34597 bp, 29 predicted proteins | sample AusTroGonzalo_MG_4_FD_203885 | JGI IMG/M metagenome (GOLD analysis project Ga0310696, IMG submission 203885) | Bovine rumen microbial communities from tropical cattle in Woodstock, Queensland, Australia - Gonzalo_02 (v2) (version 2) | ecosystem: Host-associated > Mammals > Digestive system >... | reverse complement strand
TATCTGAATAATGAGAATTCAGGTTTTCAACATATTCCAAAAAATGATATGTCCCTTTCATAAGGTTTATTGCAATGAAATCATGTGTCACATCTGCTGAAGCAGTCCCTCCGCAAGAACGGGAAAAATGAAAATAAAGATATATTTGTTGAGCAGCTGAAAACAATTCTGGAGTATCATCAAATTCGCAAAAGATTTCTCCATCGTCTTCGCCTATAATCTTGTCAAAAGTGATTTTTTTCGAAAAATCCTTCATCCAAACACCATTTTCATTGTGATATCTTATCAGAGACATATCAGGTTCATCAATAAATTTAGAATCAGGCATATCGCCATCCATAACATTGTCATTCACAAGACCTATCAAAATGGGGGTGTCTTCTGTATATGAAACTGCATATACGGGATTTCTCCCTGCGACATTAATAAACAGCTTTTTGGCATCAGCGTCACTCTTGTCGGGGGAGATGTTGTTGTAAGAGCCCACCATAGTCACATTATTTTGTCTTTCATAGTCATTCATAGACGACTTTTTGTTTGCGAAGAACACCATTAATCCAATTAATGCAACTAATACAGCTATGACAACAAATACATTTCTGGCATTTTTTGTGGGCTTTGAAATTAAAAAGGTCGTTTTGAGCTTCTCATAAAAATCATTAAAATAATAACGATTGTATTCTGGTCCATTCTTTTTTGTCACACTTACCACATCTGACGGGAGACTTTCTGGAAACCCAGTTACTCCAGCCAAGAAAACAGGTATGATGTTCTTTTGCATCTTCAATGCGTATGCAAGCTCACACCTCAACCAATCATTTTTAGGATCAAAAGTCGGATCCTGCGTTCGATCAAATGCATGTTGATCCACAATCAAAACGAAGTCCTTACATTGATCAATTCTCTCGTATAATTGAGTGTCAAAATTTCCACTCCGTAAAGTGTCGATATCAAAGCTCACTCTGTAGCCGTCTCGAACAAGCAGATCATTTAAATGCTTTGCGGTTTCATAACCGCCTTCTCGGCGATAGCTTATAAAAACATCGTATTTCTTAGTCATTGTTTCAAAAATTAAAATTCTTTCGTCATGTGGTTATCTTCGTTCAGATTACTGCCGAATTCTTGTTATTTGCCCCCTGTCTTCCTCAACAACCACGGTATAAACTTGACGATTTCGAAGTCGTATTGCCGTACTTCATCCAGATCTTTAAATGGACGAATATCGTGGTGAATATAGAGTTTCTTTTTGTTGTTCTTGAATTCTTTCGAATATTCGGGATGGTTGTATTTGTCTTCATTGGGTTTGGCCTTGCGGTAGCCCATCAGCAGTTTCTCCACATTCCAGCGATTGTGTTCCACCGCCGCCAAACATTCTTCTTCGTATGGCGTGAGCGTATTAAGGTCTTGACTTGTATCGCCTAATGTTAGTTTGCGCATCGCGCGAAGTGAGTCCAATTTGCAAACTATGCTGTATGCGGAATAGAGATTCGACCATTTTTCCGCCACTTTGAGTCCTTTCCAAGCTTCGTCGGCATTTTCCCACAAGGTGCTTTCAGGAATCTTGTCTAGCTCAACCATGTCAGGAAAACGATTATTGTTGCTATTGCAGTACAAATAGTTGATGAGTTTGGCACGACACAGAGCTTGCTCGTCGTTTCCGTATGCAATGTCATTCATACCGAAAGGATAGATGTTCGCATAGCGTCCTTGACGTTTTTTCTCCTCCAATTTTCCGTCAGCGACGAAATAGTATTTGATTTCATCCGCGTCTGCGTCACGCAAATTGGTGACAAAATCATCGGCGCGGTCTTGACGAATAAACACGGGGATGGCGTTGTCATAAACCTCGTCCGGCATGTTCATCCCCAAGACAAAGTTGCGCCGTTGGTCAGCCATAGCCAGGAAGATGGAAAGATATTGTTGGTCATCCATGGCCCACTTTTTGAATAGTCCCTGAATGTCAGAAGAATATGCATCTCCTTTGATAAACTCAAATTCCACGTCAAGGAAACCTGTCTGGTCAAAATCCGAGGAGAGCAAATTCGTCTTCACCGCATCAGAGTCTTCAACAAAGGCATTCTCTTTATAAAGATAGGGTTGCACTTCGAAAAAGTGTCGATTACGGGTGGCGAAGAGCATGAGTTCTTCGTCGGCATTCTGCTCAATGAACGTGATGCGTGTACGGCGGGAAAGGTCTTGATCAAAGTTTGGGAAGTGCAGCAGATGAGCCGCTTCCATGGCGAAAGCCACTGCAAAATTAGAGGTTCCGACAAAGACCAAATGCACACACTTATTGTCTTCAGGCACAATCCCATTTCCGTAAACCGTCGGATATTTGAGTTCTTCTTGGGGCTTGTTCTTCTCGTGATAGGAGCGTTTCACAAATACTTGTTGAGCCCACCCCGCATAAAAATTATATGGGATGAACTCTATGTTCAGATTGCTAATTTCTTTGAAAATCTCAGTGGTTTTAAATGCTGCGTATGTGTCAAGGTCTTCGAAAACGCAGGTAATTCTCTTTGGCTTTTGCTGAAAATCATTCTCAATCAAGTAATTTCGGATACTATCCACGCATTCCACGTTGATGGCATCTTGTGCCGGGAGCGAACGGTTGCCCACAATAAATATCTCTTCTGCCGCCTCAAGATGAATGTCGGCATAATCGTCTTTTACCATGCGGTGACCGTAGGTAATAAAAATATGATCCATCTTGTCGCGCGCCACAGTACGCTGCAATTTTTCGCGAACGATATTGGCATCCACAGATGTAAGAAGCAGCACGTCCGCATCTTTGTTTAGTGCCTTTTGGAAAATGGTATGAATGATCGAAGGCACCATGTCATCATAGCCCATAATGATATAGTGACCCGACTTGACATAGTGCAGCAATCCGTTCCTATGCGCTTCAACCCGTCGGTCTATGAAGTTGGTAATCACACCGATAATCATGCCGTTGAACAAAACAAGTCCTAACAAGTAAGTCAGGCTGCATGCAACCAGCATCCTCCACCCATGTGTTTCACCGCCCATATATATTTCGTTAAACGCATTAGAGTCGATTAGCAGATATAGTGGAAGCAACCAAGGACTGACCTTTTTTTGTGCACAGAAGCTCGCCCAATCCGCTCCTGAGAAAGAGAGACAAAGATATGACACCAGCAATGCTGCCGCTAACAGAATCGCCAAAACACCGACCTGTCTCCATGGGCTTTCGGACAGGGCTCTGTCGACAAAGAGTTTGAATTTGTTACGTTTGGGGTTCATAACATGTGGTTTTAATGGGTTTAATTAAATGTCATATTGACTGTTGTTTTGTGGCTCCTGCTACGTGTTTTATTTCACACCGGCTTCTTCATCACCACACCTGCCATCTGGTCAGGGGTGAGCAGGTTATATGTCTGCACAATTTCAATCCCTGGAGCGTCCTTCACGGTGGGCATTCCCATGCGGGTGGCAAGCCAGAGGTAACGCTTCTTGCCTTCGGTCACATAGTATTTGTTGCCCTTCAGCTTAACTTGCAAGTTGCCGGTAGCAGCAGTGCGGAGGTTCTCGTCCTTGAACTTGGTCAGTTCTTGCATGGGGATATCCATGAATGTGTCCACATCGATGGTACCGTCCTTGAATGCCTCTGTCATGCGCTCCGTCTGATACGAGATATTGTTCCAGAACTCGTCTTTGAACACTGCATCGTTGGCATACGCCATGATAGCCTTGGGGTCGCTGTACATCGCCAGCAGGTCGTTCACCATCTTGTCTCGGTCCTCCTGCGGCAAGTCGCTTGGCACACCCTGCTCAATCACAGGGCGCATCTGCTCTGCAAAGAAGGCTCTTTTCCTCTTCGTCATAAACCGCATCACCCTTGCCATCCGTTTCAGTCCGTCAATCTGCCGCATCGTCTCCGATCCCATTGTGTCGGGGCGGGTATTTGACAACAGTCTGGCCAACCTTCTATGCTGATTGTCGGTCAATTTCACATCAATGAACGAAGGATAGTCCTTTTCTTCCAAGAATCGCTTTTCCTTGGCATCATATACTTTTATCTTTACCTTTTTATCGTCGCTTCGGTCTTTGTTGATGTTTGCCACCATGACCAATTCCGCAAGAGTCCACCATGAATTCGTATAGGTGTCATTGTAATAGACCCACACCTCATCAACCTCCCTGATATGGTCGTCGAGCAATCCCGCCAGCATCCATCTGCGCATTGGCGTGTGAGCCTCGTAGTCACCACAGAGCGAGCCTGGGGGAAGAACCTTGATTTCCACCTTTCCTTTGGCCTCCTCTTCTTTCCTGAACTGCTCCACCTCTTCGCTACAGCTATTGCGGTAGCTGATCATCACACGAGTCTTACCGCCTCTTTTCTGCCCGTACTTTTCAAGAGACTTGACAATTGCCTCTTCCATTCGTTTCATGTAATTGACCACGACATCAGGCGATTCAATTACAAACCTGTCGAACAGACTTTCATCTTTCAATTCGACCAATTGTTTTTCAAGCCATTCGAGCAGGTCTTCATCTTTGTTTCTAGTTCTCTTCGGTGTGATGTTCAAGGGCAAAACTTCCGACCCGTCCTCGTATTGTTTTTCACTGAACACAAGGATATGGTCAAGGATATTGACATGTGCTGTCAGAAGAGGATAGACTATTGACAGTGTCAGGTCATCAGGGATGGTAGCATCCACAATAGTTGCCACGTCCCGACACACAGCCTGCATGAAGTCAAATTGTGACGACTCCTTTGATTCATATACCCGAACCGAGTATCCAAGTTTTTTTGCGAGATGGATAATCTGTTCAAAATTCTCGCTGTGCTTTTCGCCTGTAAAGTATGATAGGGTCATAATGCACTGTATTTATTCGAGATAATACCGTTTGCGTTCTTCTTGTGTCAACGGATAGTTCTTGAAGAGCTCGCAAGTTTGGTCAATTAGTTGTTGGATAGGCGGAAAGTCCCATATATAAACATTGTTGCCTACTGATTTTGAAACGATTTTCCGATTATCACCATTATTAAAAAAAGCACATTCTCCAAACAAGCTATCTCCAATATTAACACCTGAATTCACATCCCATATAATAATTGAATCATTTTTAGCTGTACTAAGACAATATTTTCCGTCATCACTGAAACTAAAGAATCCCGTATCACATTCAATTGTTTTTCCGACTTGCTCACCTGTTATTATATCCCATATTTTAATGGTCTTATCTTCTAATACAGATAGTATGTGTTTGTCGTCGGGACAAAAAAAAGCAGATTTTACGAAAGGTTCCTCTATAGGTTTTCCTATTTGTCGACCAGATTCGACATCCCAAACCCGTATAGTTCCATCAATAGATGTAGAAACGACGTGTTTCCCGTCATTACTAAAATAAACGCATAGAACAAAGTCATCATGTCCCTTTAATGGATTGTGAACGAGGTGGCCTGTATCAACATCCCAAATTCTTATAGTTTTGTCATACGATTTCGATACTGTTTGCATTTCAACCTTATTCCTTAAATCTGTTTCCTGAATGAAGCGCAACTCCCATTTTGCTTTATGTCCTGATGCTGATACTATATACTTCCCATTGGGACTGAATGTGCTAAAAGTACCTCCATCGGTGAGTGGATTAAAACCTTTCATTATTTGTTCGCTTGTCTCCGCGTCCCATATCCAAAGGGTATCCAATAGTATGGCTTCATCAAAAATTTCAGCCATGATCCGTTTGCCATCAGAACTGAACATTGCATTGAACGAATGATTTGTACTGATGTCTGAAAAGAGATAAAGTTGTCTTCCTGTATTGGCATCCCATATCCTAATAGTGTTATCTTTTGAGGCGGATACTAAACGGTCGCCTGTAGGACTAAAAACCACGGAGTAAACTACGTCAGTATGCCCTACCATTGTTGTACCAATTTGTTTTCCTGTTTCGACATCCACAATACTAATTCTACCATCTTCTGATGCCAAAACAATTCGTTTTCCATCTGGGCTAAATGGATTTAAATAATAATCTGTATTATCTACTAACGAAAAAGCAGGTTTGAGTGCTCCCCTGATATTCCAGATCCTAATAGTATTATCCACTGAGACTGACTCTATCCGGTTGCCATCAGGATAAAAATATTTCCATTCGGGTTCAATTCGTGGGAAATCTTTTCTCTCTTCGATTTCAACATCCCAAATTCTAATAGTTTTATCATCCGAAGCAGACACTATTAGTTTACCATTTGGACTAAAGGCCACAGAATTGACACGTCCCTTATGCCCAACAAGAGGAGGACAAATCTTCTTTGGGGAGCTAACATCCCAAATTCTAATAGTTTTATCATCTGAAGCAGACACTATTAGTTTACCATTCGGACTAAAGACCACAGAATTAATACGTTCCTTATGCCCAATAAGAGGGAAACATGTTTCCTTTTTAGATTCAACATCCCATATTCTAATAGTATTATCATCTTGAACCGACACAATTCGTTTATTATCTGGACTGACGACAGCATAATTGATTCGACTCTTATCCCTATTAATCCGAAATAAGCCTACAGTTTTTCTGGTTTCAATATCCCAAATCCTAATTGTGTTGTCATCAGATGTCGATACTACTCGTTTACCATCCGAACAAAGAACTGCTGAATTTACAGAACTCTGGTGCCCAACAAGAGAAAGACAAGTTTCCTTCCCGGCTTCAACATTCCAAATTCTAATAGTTTTATCGTCTGAAGCAGACACTATTCTACTACCATCTGGACTGAAAACAGCCGAATTGACACGGCTCTTATGACCAATTAGAGGGGATCTGGTTTGCTTCCCTGTTTCTATATCCCAAATTCTAATAGTATTATCGTGTGAAGCAGACACTATTTGTTTACCATTCGGACTAATAACCACAAAATCAGCAGAGCAAAAATTTTCTAATATAGAAGATGTCAGTATCCTTCCCGTTTTCAAATCCCAAATTCCTGTAACACCATCACTTATAGAAACCGAAATAATATAATCTCCATTAGGACTAACTTCAGCAGAACTAACAACAAAGTGATGCCCTCTAATAACAGCCGTATTTCGAGTCGATGCAGCTCTTAAGACCGATTCAGCTTCAGCCGTTATTGGTATATCAAAGTCTGTATATTCCGAGGGAAGGACCTCCATCATCAACCTCCTTGACAAATAGGAGTCTCCAGATTCTAAAGCCATGCCAGCCTTCTCCGCAATGAATCTACTTTTCGTCCGAAGAAGATTATTCCTTTGTTCTCTTTGAATTCTCTCCTCTTCTGCTTTCTCCTTCTCATATCGATTCCAAAGCGAATCAAAGCCAAGCCCAAGCATACCCGCCACGACCTTAACAAATGCAACATCACGACCTTGTTTAGCGGCATCGCCGCCTAATCGTTCTTCGTTCTTGGGAAGCGCAAGTAATGCTGGTGGAAAGAATTCCTTGGGAGAGTTTCCCTCAACGATAAAAGGAAAGATACGGTCAGTTCGACCGAGAGAGATAAATATCTCGACCTCTTGATTTACCCATGGGGATGCTGCCGCTTGTGGCGAGCATACAACAATAAGATTTTGGGAGTTTTCAAGCGCCCGCTTTATCTGTTCAGGAAGATTACCCGCACTCAGTTCATCAATGTCACGAAAAACCGGACGTAATTCTTGACGAATATCGGTACGCCCATTGAAAGATGCGGGCAGATGATAGTGCTCCAACTCATGTTGCAACCATATTGCCCACTCAACATCTTCGCTCTTATAGCTTATAAATGCGTAGTATTCTTTGTTGTCTTCCATATTGTAATCAATCGTTTACTTTTTCCATTTTATCTGTGGGTTATTCCCTTATATTAATCGTAAGGCAAGTGCCTGTCCCGCTGTCCTGCAAGCAAGAGAAAATTTGTGTATTAAAGTTCCTGTCCCCTTGATTCGCGGCACGATTACGTTCCACAACCGTATTGGGGTCAAACACAGTGTGTATTAGCGAGTCTGCTTTCTCCAATTCGCCATTCTCTATGCAGATGTTGATTTCAATATCTATAGAATCCAGTTGATCATAGTCTGTACGAGCATAACGGTCAGCCATATCTCCGATCAGGGAGAGGTACTTTTCATATTTTTCTTGCAAATCCTCCAATTCCTTTCGATATTTCTCAGCTGTCAGTTTATGATTGTTGTTTTCCTCCTCTATTATAGCTTTCTTCTTTTGGTAATTTTCCTCTGCCACACGCCTTGCATTTTCTTCAATGCGTTTCTTGTCTGCTTCCAATTGAATAGTATCAACCATTGTGATATAAAAAGGTACATGAGAGGAGAACACCAACGACCTCCCTATCATATCTTTGTCCTTTAACTCGTATCCATTCTTCTGCACTCTCAGCAGTTTGATTGCATCTCCATCTTTCTTGTTGTACGCAGAAAGATAGAACTCACCCGTTACAGAGCTCGTAGTCGCATTCACCATCCCCACCATCTGAATCGTTACATTCTCCAGTGGCACACCCGATTTCCCCGGACGGCCAAGAGTCTTTACAAATCCTTGCTGTGTTTGGGCAAATGACAAAAAAGGTACTAGAACAATGATAGTAAAGATTATTCTCTTCATAAGCATTATCTCATTAATATTTCGATTTCACGTTTCAGACTATCATTCTCCTCTTGTAGTGTTTGAATTCTTTTCTGCAATACTTTAGATGTTTTTCTGTACGCATCTAACTTATCTGCTTCCATTTCCTCTTGTGTTGATAATGTGATTACAAGTGGTGCACTTGAAGCAACCATTTCTCGTCCTATTAATTCTGGATCAACCAAAATGTATCCGTTTTTATGTATTGACTGTAAACTGTATTTTTCGCCATGATTAATATTTAACCAAAAATTTCCCTCTCCATCTGAAACTACCGCATGTCTTCCTCTGACTTGAATAATTACGCCTGACAAAGGTTTTCCAGGTATTAGTTGACCATTGACCATACGACCTTTCGTTTTAACACGACCAGCTACAACTCTTTCATTTATCACCTCATCTTTTATTTGTATCTCTTTTTGTTGTTCTTTTATTAAAACAAAGCTTTTTTCTAATGAATCATTCTTCTCTTTCAGGGTTATGACCATTTTAATTATAGAGTCTTTTTGTATTTGATTTATTTGTAATTGTTTATTCAAAGAATCATTCAACAAAGCCACTTCGTCTTTTTGTTTCTGAATAGAGTCTCTTTGAGCTTTATACTCTTCTTTCGCTTCTCGTTCATTTATTTTCCCCCTTTGAAGCCATAGGAATAATGCCATAAGCCCAACAAACGCAATTGCAAGTATAGAAAATAGAGACAAACGTTTTCGCATCTTTTGGGCTTGTTCTCGCAGCAATCGTTCTTCCCGCTTTTTTGCTTCCTCCGCCAATCTTATCTCTCTTCTCTTTGCAATAATGGGACAAAGGCAGTCATGGACTATTTCAACATAGTCCTCACCATCAATTTTGGTGATTTTTATGATCCTGTGTTTATTGAGGATTTCTTTATATTTGACGATTGGCAGTGTTCCTCTAAAACGCCTCCCACTATCCTTTGGTATTGTACCAAACGTAGTGACAGCTTTCACCCTGACCCTTTTACCATTTACATCCACTAAGTCAAACATGGCGGTATCAATATCTTTGCGGATGAGGTCAGGTGTAACCGTATCCTTTTTCTGATGGGAAAACTCCTTGACAACTGACTCTATGGTTTCATCATAGAACTTTTCAAGAATTATGTTGAGTGATTGACCAATCTCGTCAGTGCTGAGTTTAGTAAAAGTAGCAATATCCTTTTCCCAAGAATCGCAAACGACAGAAAGTAACAAGGCAGGAATAGCGGGAAGGTTCTCTGCAATAGTCCTTTCCGGCTCACGTGAATACTGACCAACGAAATGCATTAAAACTTGCTCGACTTTGTCTTCATCGAAACGTTCCTGCAGGGTCATCACCTTCTTGGCTCCTTCGTATGTCAGAGCCTTCAAACAATAGCGGTTGTCTTTCAGTCCTGGGATAAAACATTTCTGCATTCCCCAATAGTCTAACTCACCAATGAATTCTTTGCGAAGTGAGAATACTGCCTTAAATCCTTTTTCCTCCTTAATAGAGGGAAACGACGCTTTGTTGCCAATGATTTCCCTGACCTTTTTGGCAATTTCATCTGGGCAACTATCAGACGAAACATCCTCCAGCCAATCAAAGAACTTCTTTGTCCATACGATAGAGCCTGGCTGGTTGAACACCTCCTCGAACTGGTCAAAGACAAACACAGGTGTAAAGGTTAAGCCCATTGCCTGTGGTCTGTAGTTCCTCAACTTCCACCAAGAGTATTTGCTCAGTTCTCGCTGTAGTTCAGTACGGAAATCTAATCCTTGGAAATCAGTGGAGCAAATCTTATACTCAATGTTTACGCCTTTGTTCTTCTCGTTATACTCAGCAATGCTGTCCTTGATACATCGGTCGATGATTGTATCAAGGCTATCTGGTGTTACCTTATAGTCATCACTAGTGAAAGTAATGGCAATGGGGAAGTACATGTTCTCCCTGAGCAACGGGAACACTCCAGCATTCAACAATGATGTTTTGCCTTCACCCGACTCTGCATAACATACGGTAAAGTCATTGCGCACTATCAATCGGAAGAGTTCCTGCGATTCTTCTGTGCGACCTTTAAACCGATAAGCGTCATCCTCGGTATAGGGCTGTAGTCCTAAGAAAGTGTTATCTGCCATAGCCTTACCATTCTATTTTTTCAAATACACTTGCATTCTTCTCATCGAATGAAATCATGTCGATTCCATTAAACAGTGTGTTGGGAAGGACACCAAATCCCGCCACCTGTTCGATATAACCTTCTGTGATGGCGACTTCATTATAGGAGGAGTTCTTGACAATTACAGGAATGGCATAGTTGGACTTCAGTTGCGTCGGGCTATCACTTTTCTTACACTCCGCCAACCAGTCGCGAACCAAATAGGTTTCATCCTTCAAACTCGATGTGTTAGTCAACTTATGCATCCAGTTCCCAGTAATGATAGGCATGAAGTGGGCAGAATGCTTAATGCCATTCTTAATCTTCTCCCAATAGGGGCTTCCAGGAGTGATTTCGCCTTTCCCTCTATCATCAAACCATGCCTTCACATTCATGTTTTTCAATGCCTCGAAAATGACATTAGCTATTTGCCGGTCTTCACTGGCATACGAAATGAATACATCAAAATGCTCCTCTGTATCTATCTGTGCATTCCGTTCTTCTGCCTCCTTCTGTTGCTCTTCTTGCAAAAGTTTAGTTGCATCCACAAGAATATCCTTTACCTGCTCGTCAGCAGAGAAGTTTTTCTTCTTTAAAAAGTTCTCGAAGCTATCCTCTGGTTTTTCCTTGTTGATCCAATATCCCTGTGTTGTCTTTAAATTGCTTATTCTTCCAACCTGTGTAGGTTGCCAAAGGAAGCGGAAAAGCCAGTTAGGCAAATTACAGCCAAGCACAAACAGCTTCTTCTCATTCTCTTTCAAAAAGTCGGTCAATCCCGTTGCTCCGTACTCCTTATGGTTGTGAGAGAGCAAGAAGGTCAGCAACAAGTCTTCATCTGAAACCCACTTAGAACCATCTTTAGCCTGACCGAAGATGTGATATACGCACCTTGAGGACAATGTGCTGTTTTCTTTATTCAGTTTATACCAGATAGACTTATAATCCTCTATTTTACTTTTTAGTTGTTGTTCTATAATATCAAAGCAAACGGTTGTAATGATAATAGGGAAGTTGAATGACACAAGAAAGTCAAGCACCTCATCCTTCAGCTTGATACATGAACGATTCTCATTGACAAAATCCATAAAGTCATCCAAGAACCGTCGTTCATAATACTGCGACATCAACGACAGTCCATAATATCCGCGCTCCTTCATCGAAATCACATCAGAGTCTAGGACCTCCACATGAGGGTATTTCTTCTGAAATTCTTTCAGTATAAACTCCTGAAAAGGGATCTCCTCTAAAGAATCCTTCCCTTTATAGACAATCACATCATCACCAATGATTGGAACAATAGAGTTCCTTTTCTTCACCATATCATTGATGATGATTCTCCTTGTTTCTTCTTGTGAAATATATTGTTTCATAATAGCTTAAACACAAAATATTTTCTTTTTTGTATGGTATGGAGATACGTTCATTGGTTCTAAAATATAGCTTCGTGAGGTTACGCCCCCCCCAATTCGTTAGACTTTCCAGCCGTATTGCCCGAAGCATACATCTCCGTATGATCACCATGGCACCTTCACTACACTCCATATGGCGGTCCGCTGATGTTCTGAGGTTTTGGATTTGAAGATCATTCTTCGTTTCCTTTCAGTTTAGTACACACTAATATGTGTGCAAAAATACGAAATATTTCCATTTACAAAAGGGAAGCTAAGAGCTTACCGAATTGGCACGATGTTTTGGGTCTTACTTCAACCCTCCATAGCTCTTGGCAGCCGCTTCTAATGCCTCTTCGGTGGTGAATTGCTCGTAATACTTGCAACGGGTAACGATGTCCTGCGACGAACAGTTCTTCCCCATCACACGCACCAAGGCCCAGCCTTTCATCTCGTTGGCGAAGTCGCTGTCCAGCAACGCCAAGCATCCGTCCACAAGGGTAAACTCGTCCCGCTTTACCTCTCGCATCCTGAAAACCACTTGGGGGCAATCCTCACGACGAAACTGTTGTTCGGCAGTGTAGAGCATAAAAACCTCAAAGGGACGAACATCGTCGGCTTGGCGGTCGGTGATGAGTGCTGGAGTCCCATCCACCTCACCCAATCGTAGCTGAATTGGAGACAGATTGCCCTCACTCACGGGAATATCGGGTATCAACAGCGAGCCCTCAACCTCCGCTTTGTTTTTCGGCAGGAAGACCACCGGCAACTGATTGGCCAACGAGAGGAAACGGTGGTAAGCGGTCTTGCTTTGAGTAAACATGGGCGACCATCTTGACAATTCTTTCCACAGGGCGATGCTGTGGCGCATGCGCTGCCGTTGGACGAACTGCTTGCGGCTGTTGCTGCGACGGCCTTCGGAGGTGGATACTCGTGTGACGACCGATCCGTTCCGAATGTATTTGGTCACGCCCAGCGACGGAATCTTGCCGATGATTTCGACCCCTTTGGATGGTTGTTTGAATTTCATTGTTTAATGATTTAATGTTGTAGTACTCTTTGTTACGTATCTCGATTGTTGTTGCATCGCCGAAGGCAAACACTTAGGAATGAGCAGGCTCGACATTTGGTCGAAATTGATACGTTACATCTCCATCATTTCTGCATTGAAAAATCGAAGAACTATCGAACAACTAACGGAGAACTATCGAAGAAATGACGAAAAAACAATAATATTACCTGCTCCTTACTCTCCTTCTTTTCCCTTACGTTTCTTTTGCACTTGCGGCATCACACGACAACACGCATGGGTTGAAAACGAACTATATTCTCATTTATTCTTGTTCCTTTGTTTTTCTTGTTTTTTCCTTTCTTTCTTGCTTTTCTTGATCATCTTGTTCAGCTTTTTGGTCACCCCCCTTTTAGAAAGTTTTTCACTGGAAAGAGCTATGGTTTTAAAACAAGAAGTCTTTTCGTTGATGAAATTGGTGGCGTCTTCATATTGGCCTTTCTCGCATAAATCGGTCACGCAATCCGCCAAGAATGCATAATAGTTTTGGTCTGTACGCTCTGTCTCTATGAAGTAGTATTCTTCCGCCTTGTCGTATTCCCCGCTTTTGAGAAAGCTTGTATAAAACAGCTGGGGCTCTTTTTCCCATTTCAGGTAAAGTTTCTCCGCCTTGGAAACGGTCTCTTCATTCTTGAGTAGTTCGGTCACCGTTTCTGTGTAATAGCCTTTAATGTCTTCAAAATCTCCAGGAAAGGCATAAATCATATCCGTCGAAGCTGCATAATCTTTAGCCGTCACGAATCTTTCCAAGAGATAGAGATAATCGTAACGGATGTCTGCGAAGCCTTCTTTAAGCTCTGGATAACCAATCAGCAAGGCTTTCGCTTCATAATTGCTGTTGTTGTTCAGCGTTATTTTTATGGTGCGGATCCACTTGTCCTTGATCTTGTCGAAGGGACCTTTGTATTCCCGCAAATGCCTTATGGCTTCGGAAAAATTCTCTTCGTTCAAATCCGTGTTGAGCTCTTCATAAAAGATATTGTCAAGGGCTTTTAATTTGTGCTCTTCTTTTAGCCTGTTCTCTTCCGCAATTCTAATCTCTTGTTTTTTCTCGTGGACATTATTCGCGATGAGTGCCACTATGATGACGACTATAACAACCCCCAAAGCAATCAACAGTTTCACATAATGCCTCCTTATCCAATCCATGGCACTGCGGACATGACGGTGCATCACAGATTCTTTTTCTTTGGATGTATTGGAGTCTGTGGCTTCGTTCTGGGATGAAGGTTCTGCGGTGGCTGCGTTGCTTTGTGACGGATTGGGGTCTTGGGCAGGTCCGGAATCATCACTCGCACGGGTATTGTTCAATTTTTCATCCAATGCTTCTTCCACCTCTTCCATGCTAAATCCTAATTCTTGTGCTTTTTTTATCAGGATTGCTTTGTCTGTTTCTGACAACTTATTGTCAAAGATGAACGCATCGATTAGCGTTTCTAATTCATTGTTAATCATAATAGTTCTTTATTTATTTCATTATAAAACACTCCATTTGTATATTATAAACACGATCCCTCGACTGCAGCTCTCCTCCGGCAGGAAGCGAACACGTCTTTCTTATCAAAAACACCTTGAAGAAACATGTGTTCCTTGTTATTATGGAGGGTGGGGTAGAGCGGAAATTATCAGCGAGGGGTTAGCACAACGACTCCAGGCTCGGCACAAACTTCTTCTGGATGGCTTCCGCGATGAAGGATGCCATCTCTTTATCGCTGAAACCGATGTTCTCACCGAAACGGTACAGCAGACCAAGCTCTTCCTTGGCAAACTTCTTGTCGGACATGATGATATGAATCATGAACTGAAGTAGGTCCGGGCGCATACCGGGGTTGATATTCAGTATGTTGCCAACGGCGTCGTTGAATGTTTCGACCACATTTCCGGCAGCAATCTCTTCAAGGAAGCGGCGCGGGAAAATCTGAAGGCCAGCCAGCATGTCAAGAATATCGTTGAGCTCTTCCTCTGTCATCCCTTCGTCTGATGTTGCCACAAGTATGCCAGCAGATGCGATGAAGCGTGCCACATGTTCGTCAAGTTCCGAATCTCCCACTTTCAACAGGATGGAGATAAGCTCGTCCATGCCATTGGTTAACTCTTCTTCCGAATGGGCGTTGGAGAAGAGGTTTAACGCTTGCACGCGGATGGGATTTACAGGATGCGAGGCGCGACTCACGCCCTTGTCGTGGAGGAAATAGTCCAGACGGCGGTTGTTGTCGTTCAGAAGAGCGTCCATGCTCACGTTCATTCTCGCCAAGTCAAGTCCTGAAGCCATCTTAAAGAAGGCCGTCACACAGACGTTTAGGTCTCCTGTGGCAATGAAGCCGTAGCGGTCGGCCACCAATTCAGCCAGCTGATTGTGCAACCGGATTTTGTATTGCAAGGATACGGGGATGTTCGATTGGGGCGGGAAAACGAACTGAATGAGGCGACTCAATGCCGTATCTCGATTGATGAGGTGCCCCAATTCGTGTCCGATGACGAAGCGTAGTTCATCCTGAGTCATCAGGTCAAAAAGCCCCGAGTTGACATTGACGATATGCGGAGATCCCTCGTCTTCCGCGGCCAAAGAGAACGCGTTGACGGTTGAGTCTCCGGTAATATAGAAATCGACGGGCTCCTTGAAATTGAGCCTCTGCTTCACCTCCTGGCAAAGCTGGTGAAAATCCGGGAGCAGCTCGGGTTGCACCTTCAGGCAGTGCCCCTCCATGCTGCTGCGCCAGTAGGCGTCGTTGCTGGAGATCTTGGTTTTTCGGAGGACTTCCTCCACAACGCTCCCTTGCAGGGCGGTATAGATTTGGGCCGCGAGTTGGCGCTCTAATTCAATGGTGGGGTTGAAAAAGTTCATAATTTTGCTTTTTTGTCAATTATTTACTAGTGGATGAATGTTGATGTCTTGATTAACGGGTATCTATTCCAAGCGTGACACCACTTTCGGAGAACCCAAGGCTGTTTAGTGTTTTGTGTTCGAGAACTTCCCGTAGCTGTGGAATTTGATCCATACGGAGAGCGACGGTGTTGTCTGGACGTAGTCGTAGTAAGGTCAAGTACTCTGGTTGACAAAGTTCGATGTATTGCATTACGCTTTTGACAAATGTGGCATTGTCGTGGGCCAATACGAGGTTGTTCCCCTCAACGGCATCTATGCGAAGATTTATGTCAACAGTCTGTTCGATGCCGAAAAACATCATCTTTTTGCAGACCTTGATGGTCCTCTCGTTCACATAGCTGATCGTGATAATATGTTTATGTTCCTTGGCAAAGGATTGGATTTCCAGGTAGGAGATATGTAAAAACATAATGACGGCTGTTTTATTGTAAGAATATGCTATATTTATTTGATAAAGGTCTTTGTCTTTTCAAAGCTATGCCATTTCCCACACTTCGTACAAATAATCAGGAATCCAGAATCGGGTTCTCTGCAATATACTACGTCGGATGCATACGGGTCCAGAAACAGTCTGACCAATGTTCCGCCGCAATGTTTGCATTTCTTATACTTCACTATGGATACTTCTTGAGGATGCTTCTCCATGCTGGATTGTATGGAAATGTCATCCGTGAAGTGGAAAGGAGTCACTTTTTTGTATCGCCATCGATCAAATAAATGTTTTATATGACTAGGTAGATTCATACGATAAAGGAATTGGGGTTGGTGATGCAGTGTAGATAATGCGTACAGGCGAGAGATGCTTCGGGGAGCGAGGAAGAAATCCAGAAAATATGATTTTACCAAAAAGATCATTTTCGGGGTTATAGTTGAACTTAACCGAAATATACATATTTGCCAACTCGCGAATCAATTCATGTGATAGGTTTTGTTGGCAAGACACGAACAGATCATTCTCATCAAGGATATGTGTTTGGGAAATGTATTTGGTTGATACGCAGAAAAAGTTATAGCTCAAATCGTTCACAAAAAATGATTCCAAAGAGTTGGCGCTGCACAATTCATTGATTCGTTCTTGGTCTGTGAAGAATGCGTCAAAATGAAAATGTTGATTATCAATCACTATAATATTCCAATGGTGTTTTTTCCCTTTAGATGGTTTGTTTATTTGACCTGAAACAATATAGCTGTTGATGCCTAAAATATCGAAAAGATCTTTTGCCGCAGTTGCGTAGTCTAAACTGTTCGAAGAGAGATATTCTTTTCCGTATTTCTCCAATAGTTTATAAACAAACATCACTCTTTCTACAGGTTGGAATTCTAAGACCGTCTCCATGAAATTGTCTTCTTGGCGAAATAAACAAGTTTTTGTGTCTAAAATTAATTGCCTTATATGCTGGCTGATGGGATACATAATGATTGTATTTTGGAATTTATGAATGTTTTTATGTCGAAAGGAGGAAGCAAATTCGTTAATAGTTCCTAATCTTCACCAATAAGGCCACCTATGTTTGAGGTGAATATCTTGCGAATAAATGAGGTGATAGGAGACATCCTCTGATTAGGAATTTTCCGGAGTGTTCCATTCTCTTTGCGGATTTGGAGTTGTTCCGTTAGTGTCTTCAATTCTTCGTCGCATTTGGGACAGGTGCCGGGACAATCTCCTTCATAATGGCATTCTGACGGCTCATACTCGATGTCATTGAGTTCAGCTGCTGCTTTGCGGATGTCTTTTAAGAGTTTACAGACACTTTTCCCTGATACTGTTTTTGCCTGTGCCTCATTCAATGAAGTTTTGTATGTGAAACAGTCAAATCTCCTCAGTCCCATTTGGAGCAGTTCCTCTTTCGATTTCCGAATGTCATTTTCGGTGTTGAACCCTTTGATGGATGGGATACGTACCAAGACTTTTTCGGCCGCCCCTTGTTCAACTAAAAAACGAAGATTCTCCTTGACCAATTGATTGTCCGTCCCGGTATATGCTTGGTAGATTGTCGGATTCATGTCTTTAATGTCCACGATAAACTCATGGATACATGGAAGTACTTTTTCGATAGATTCTCGTTTCACGTTTAGGGAAGTTTCAGCTCTCAGTTTCCATCCGTTGTCTTTGCATAGCTCATGAAACGCGGAAATAAAAGTAGGGTAGTAGAGGGGTTCTCCTCCGCCGAAAGTGATTCCACCTCCAGTTGCTTGAAAATAGAGGTCATCCATTTTTACATATTGATATATTTCCGAAGGACTGATGTTTCTAGCATCATTGTAGTCCTCTTTGCATCGAGGGTTTAGACAATATTTGCATGAAAGAGGACACTCATACATGCAGACCAAGGTGGTCACCCCTTCACCATCCGACATAATCCTATGTCTGTCCACTCCCATTATTGGAGCTTTGGGGCCATCCGTGGAACCAAGCAAAGAGTCAGGTTCAATTGCTATATCGACATTAATTACACCTTGAAGAAACATGTTTACCATAATTTATCGTTTTTTATGTTGTAGAAATTCCTGTTGCCAATATGACCTACTTTGATATTTGCTGTTATTGAAAATCTGTCATACGAAAAAGCACAAGTGATTCAATATCTTCCTAAACGGAAGAAGATTTCTCTTCTCCATTTATTTCAAGTTTGACATAATCCAAAAATTTATTAATACGAATGGCAGTTGGATGATTCTCTCCTATTGTTGTCTTGACTAATTGGAATGCTTTTTCAGAATATTTCAGTGCCGTTTGGAAATCACCTTGTTTGTAGGATAAACAAGCGATATTGTAATATGTGATTGCAACTTTTGACTGGTCTATCCCTTCATTGGATTCTTGAATCTTCAATGCTTTTATGTAGCTGTCAAAAGCCTTTGTGTATTCAAGTTGTTCAGAATATATTAATCCGATATTATTATAAACTGTGGCCATGAACGGATGATTCTTTTCGAGAATATTCTCACTGATTTCCATTGCCTTGAAATAGCATTCTAAAGCCTTGGAAGATTCTCCTTGAACACGATACATTGTGCCTATGTTGTTGTAAGTCGTAGCATTTTCCGGATGCATTTCCCCGAAATTCTTTTTAAATATCTCTAATGCCTTGTAACAATAATCCAATGCCGATGTGTAGTCTTTTTGATCGTCATACAATAATCCAATGTTGTTATATGATCTGGCGATGCTTGGATGATCCTTGGGGAATCTTATTCTTTCAATTTCCAATGCATTGGAGTAATATTCCAATGCTTCAGAATACTTTCCAAGGCGCTCGTACACGCAACCGACATTGTTGTACAAGCTATCGATATCAGAATGATCTTTGCCAAATACTTTTATGTGCATATTTAGAGCTTCAGAGTAGTAATCTAATGCACTAGAATAATCTCCAAGATGAAAGTAGCTTGTGGCCACATTATTGTAAGTGTTGATTATGGCGGAATAGTCTTCGTCTGAATATTTCTTGTCGAATGATTCTCCCATGATCTTCAAAGACTTGATATAGTATTCTAACGCCTTGAAATAATCTCCTTTACTGTCATACACAGCCCCGATGTTATTGTAACAGGTGTTGATATCAGGATAATCTTTGACAGATTCTTTTTCCAAGATCAACAAGGCTTTTGTATAATATTCCAGTGCTGCTGAATAATCAGCGATAAAATCCTTGACGAAATGAGCAATAAGGGTATATTTCAAAGCTGTGTTGGCATTTTGTTCGGCTGGAATATCCAAATATGACAATAATTGAAATTTTCCAGGATTAGCGGCAATCAAAAATTTCCAATACTTACTCAACAAGATTAATTCGATCTTGTCATTATTATCAAAAACATCCAAATCAACAAGCAAATCGTAAAGATTATCCGAATCAGCGAGATTGAAATATTGGTGCGCCAATTCGGATATCCTTCTGGCTTCATGAGAAGTCCCGCTGATATGATTCACAATTTCTTGTCGATAAAGATATGTGGCTTTTTGATCTTTGGTGTGATAACGATTTGCAACAGCATTTGTTATGAATTGGTGTGAAAATGTGATGAGACCATTGCGTGTGACAAAATGATTAAAAAAAGCGCAGTAGAATAGGTGCCAATCAAGTTGTCGGCAATTGAGAATGGAAAGCAATTCATCCTCTGTCAAGCCTTGTTCCGATACAGCAATCAGTGTTAGAGCATGGCGTACCAAATCTTGTTCAGCGGAGTAATCTTCTTCCATGCGCTGCAACACTCGGTCGAAGAAATCCATAATAGTAGGGGGAGATAAATAATAATCAATTCTTTCATTGAGCTTTTCATGAACCCCAAAACAAATCAGCTCGTCCAACAATGTTTTCAAAACGAGGGTGTTCTCATTCTCAGGATCATCAACGATACGTTGCAATTGATTGTCTTCGAGGTGCTTTCCCACATCAGACAAATAGTGCTCAACAAAACGTCTTCGCTCATCCCTGTTTAAAGGCAAAACAGTTTCAACCCTATATCCACGACTTTCAAAACTATTCATCGTTTCGTCTTCTCGTAAGGTGGAAAAGATAAATTTCACCTTCTTGTTTGCATTGGGTATCCAAAACAGCAACTTTTCATTTACAGTTGTCGCTATTTGATTAATGCCATCAATAATAACCACCAAAGGCTTTTCACAGGAGGCGACAAAATCGACCAAGCGTTGAGATTTTTCCTCTATTGTCTCCTGTCTGTTTTCATTGTTATCAATAATATATAACCAAGAAATCTCTTCACAAAGGTGACTGAGGATGTTAAAATAGTTGTTGTCCGCAAATGAATTGCCAACAAAGTGATAGACCAGATTGAAATCATGATGGTGTTCGTTTTTCTTGATCCAATTAGCCAAGAGAGCACTTTTCCCTATTCCGCTTTCGCCAGTGAATACCAAATGACTTTCTTCAGAACGGATAAAATCATCTATAATATCAAAATACAATTGTCTTTCAAGATAATGCGCATGACGACTGTTGATATATGCCCTGTGTACGTTGCGTAGGCATTCAAGAGCTGATACCTCCATTTTGGGGAAGTGTTTATCCAAGAACTGCAACACAGCAGATTCAACTTTTTCGCACAGTTCTTCCACATTTGAATAATCTTCAACAGGATAACGATCTTGTTTCCGAATTTTGTTCTTCAGTTCAGTCAGTCTTGGATTATCGTCAGGCAAGTCGCTTTCTTTTATGAAAAATGCAGCATCGTTATCCGAATGGTTACGCAATACACCATACTGCATTTCCATCTCTGTGATACTCAATTCATTGTCTATATCCTTTTCAATCCAAGGGTAACGTTCTATTAGCTCAGGATTGATTTCTAATTCCGTTTTCTTTGGCGCATAGCCATAGCGACTTCCCAATAATCCAATAAAGAACGGGTGGGAATGTTCTATTTCATTCAGGCACACCGATATAACTTTTCCAGTGCGAGCCTCCTCATCTGTCACACCCCACCTCAAATCGAGCAAAGAGAGGTTTACGTTGCGTCGGTTGGCATCAATTTTCAGCTTTTCAAATGTTTTCACAAGTGCCGATCGTTCCGCTTGCATATCAGAAAAGGTGGATGACAGAAAAACACGTATCTGATGATTGTCAATTAGCTGTTGACTGTTAAATCTTGAGATATTATTCATGCTAAATAAAAAAGATTAAAAAGGCTAAAAGAGCAGCCTGTCTCAGCCTCGAACTGTTATATTGTAAAATTCAACCCCAAACCCAAGATGTGCTCTGGGTCTTTGTTGCTAAAGGTAAGCATATAGAACCCCTCTATTTGCATCTGTTTGGTGATGTTATACATGCACCCTACGTAGTGCCGGGATTTGCGCCACTTGTTTCCCCATGTGAACAGTTCCACTGCCAAATAAGGTTTGATGGCTCCTCGTGTACGGATGCGATCTCCTTTTTCGCTTGTTTTCTCGGGAAAAGTGTACATGACTTGCAACAGGGTGCGAAGTTCATTGTCTTGAGTTGCCAGTTCCGGTTTCCATGTATGGAGGTAGCGCAGCCGTAGGGAAGCCGACAGGTTTTCCTTCTTGAGGGTGCCGGTTACATCTCCCACTATCCGGTGCCCGTAAGTCGTGGGATAACCTATAAAATCATACCCTAGGCCCAACTTTAGCCAAGGCAACACCTTGTAGCCCACCTTTCCTCGGATAAAACAGCAGTCCAACCATCGGTACTGGTAGTTCTCATGTTCCAAGTAAAAAGAACACGACCACTTGGACGTATCCTTGATGGTGTGGCTTATTTCCAGAAAATGCCAACCTCCATAGCGTAAGCCTTTTTCTTCATTCTGTGCTTCCAAAGGAGAGAGGAAAGCCAAGAGCGCCAATACACCTAAAAGATAGTGAAGTTTACCCCTTTTCATTTCAGAGAACATCTTTTCAGTATTTCCGGGATGGACAACATCAAGAAACTGTCGTAGCGCATATTGTCAGGGTCAATACGTCGCAAGTCGTCGTATGAACACAAATCAATGTGAACAGGATTCTTCGGGTTGCTCTTCAGCCTTTTACGGTGCTCTTTGAGCTTTTTGGATCCCATAATGCGTTCATCCTTAATACGCTCTTCTGAATTTAATGGCCTATATCCCATGATGAGCTTCTCTGCCACCCAACGGGCATGCTCGCTCTTGGACAATGCCTCTATATGTTTTTCCCAATAGTTTTCTTTGCGTATTTTCTTCTTCTCTTTCTCATCGCTACTGCGGTCAATGTCAGCTTTTTTCATCGCTTCAATCTCTTTCTCCCTTGTCTCAAAACAGTCAGCGCAGAAGATGTTGGACAAAGCTTCTTTGACTTTGGTTAGGTCATCCTGATTGTCTTTGTTTATCAAAGATTTCCACGGTTTTTCCAATTGAATGTACTGGAAAGCGTCTATAGCCTGCGAATACCGATGGGTGTCGTGAAAGTCCTCGTAGGGCACATTCGATATCAACGACCCCAAATCATATATTCGGCTGGCAAATACCGCTTTTCGAGTGTCAATTTTATCGTATTCGTGTGATTGGCAGAATGTATCCACCTCTTCTTCTCGTATTTCGATATAGCCTTTATTGCCATGAGCTTCCCATCTTTTTACCACTTGAAGATCGATGTCGATGTATGAATCTTTATGATCCTCAACACCATAAATCACACTTTTACAAAGCTGTGGCAAATTGCAGAGAAATTCTTCTTTCTCCAATTCCTCTTTGATATTGTCTTTTTGACTCACAATGGTGATGAGTGTGTGTCTATCATAGTATTTGACAAAATGAGCAGATAATGCTATTTGACGTGCCACCGACAGCATTAAAGGACTGTCACCCAATACCACCCAGTGCAGAAGTTTGTCGGATTCAGGCTCAAAGGATTCATTATTAAGTTTTTGTAAAATGAATGCACGGGCTTTATACCAATTTTCAATAATTGCAGGACTGAAAACTTTGTTGGTGTCGGCATCACTTTTGCCTTGTTTCCTTTTTAAGAACTGAAACGGTTGTTCTGTATAATTAGTCATTTTTGACCTCCTTTCTGTATGTCGCGGGTTTATCCGTTAAGTGGACGTTGGTGTTGCCGGCATCATAGCCAGAGGGAGTCTGGTAGAGTTGAAGATTAAACCACTCCAAAGATGCCATGATGTGCTCGACAATTTGCGACTGTTGCCATGAATAGGCAGCGACGCTTCCTTCTGTAATGTATGCATATACTTGTAACGGGATGCCGCATTCCTTAGGTTCCAGCCACCGGATAATCAATCGGGGAACTTGCGAAATGTGCGGGTGATTCATCATCCAATGATATAAGTACAAGCGATAAAGTTTAGCATTGAGAGCTCCTTCGGTGATTTCGTCCTCGGGCAGAAATTGGAAATTATTATCGGATTTCATTTTTTCCTTCAGACTATCGGCCTCTTCAGAAGAGAGGGAGTGGAACCATCCTGTGTCAAGGATAAAGGAGGTCAGCATCTGTCGTCCGTACGTTCTGTTGTCGGTCATATTCTGGAGGTTCTTGAAGTGACCGGTGTAGAGCGCACTGGTTGGGAAAGATGATGTTGTCGTATCCCAGTTATAAACGGTAATGGTGGTCAAAGTCACTCGTTTCACTTCCCCATCCACTTTATACTGTGGGACCTCAATCCAATCATCAATGGAAAGCAGGTGGTTTCTCCGCAAATGGACGAATGCCACCGCCCCTTTCACGTTGTCCTGGAAGATCCATGCAATTAGTGCTCCCACAATCCCAAGCACGATGTAGTATTGGCTATCTTTTTGAATGTTGAAAATGAGCAAAAACCCTATGATCCAAGCTCCGATGGCGATGAGAATGGAACTCTCGCTCCAGGTGATTCCCATCTCATTTTTGCGCAGGTTGAAGATATTGGTCAGGGTGCGGCAGACGGAGATGACCAGCCAAGCAGCCAGGGTCAGGAGCAGGAGTTTGTACCATGGACTAATAACAATGTTGGTTAACCGATTGCATCCGCAGTCGCAATAATTGCTCCGTACACAAAGCAAAATCACCCCTGCTATCAGCAGTGCCAGGAGCCACCACCGTTTCAGCAGGGCTCCCCAAATCTGATGTCCCAGCTTTTCCGAAGCCAGGCGTTTTTTGCTTAATTTTCTGAATGAACACATGATATTATTGTTGATTATTTTTATTGTTGTTAATTCGATGTATTCTGCTTGGCAATACTTTACCGCGCGCGGTCAATAGGTATTTGTAATCTGCCCTATGAAATCACCTTGTAAAAATACTCTCGTGTATCCATTAGTAATTGTAGCAAGCGTGGAATAATATCTTCAAGAACAGGGGTGCCATCTATCAGAATCTCTGTTGACAGCGCCACATTTCTATTGCCTCCAGACGTGGGAATGTACGCCTTTGCCACCTTTGCTGTATTGGTCACCTCATTAATTGCTTCTAGAACGGCTATTCGATTGTCTTCTGTAACATCATAAATCTCAGGCATCTCTATGCGAAAAAAAGAGACATCATTATTGTCAATTACGTAAATAAACGTTGCCATTTGGTACTTGAAAATGACAGTGTTATCATTATAATACGTAGGAGAAAGTCCATTCTTCTTCAAATATTCAAATACCATTTCAGAAGTGTTCATGTTGCTATCGTTTTAGGTGAAAAAAATCATCGATTTCTAAATCCTATTTCAGACAAGATGTTCTTTCGTTCTATGCCTTCCACTTTTTCTCGCATTTTGTCGTATTCCTCCTTAAGTGATTTGCTGATAGACGGGGATGTTGAATGAATGGATTCTTCAATTAGTTTCTGAGAAATAGTGGTGTTTGTGAAAGCTGCCGTCATTGCGGCGTCGTTTACGATGTATGCGATGTCACTGGCTATGTAACCATCAGTCATGGTTGCTAAGGTATCGAAATCAATGCTTTTCTCTTCATAAGGTCTTCCTTTCAAATGGATAGCAAACATCTCTTTGCGTGCATCGTGGTCTGGAAGTGGAACGAAGATATGCTTGTCAATACGGCCGGTACGTAACACGGCTGGGTCAATCATGTCGGGTCTGTTCGTGGTGGCGACGACGAAGATTCCTCGTCCTGCGCAGTTGTTTAGTTGGGTGAGGAACTCGTTGACCTCGCTTGATATGTTTGAATTGTCTGCAAAAGAACGGTTAGGAACAAAAGCATCAAATTCATCGAAACATATCACGATAGGAGCATTGAGTTCGGCTTTCTTGAAAAGCTCACCAATTTTCTCCTGAGTGCCGTGTATATAGGTGCTCGCCAAATCTGAAGACTTGATTAGCATAAAGTTGAAGGAGGTTTGTTCTGCAAATTTCTCCGCAAAGAATGTTTTGCCGCATCCGGGAGGACCATAGAGTAGCATACCATTGGGTGGTGTCAACCTATATTTTTCTGCCTTTTCCTTGTTTTGGATGACAAATATCACTTTTTTCTGTAGGGTATCTTTTAGACTTTGCATCCCGGCAATGTCTTCAAAACCGCGACCAGTGCCCTTTTTTATCTCAACAGAGGTTGTATTCGTATTCACCTGAGGATTGCCATTATTATGGTTATGTGGCATCCAATTCGCCATATCTGGGATGCAGTCTGGTGAAAGTTGTTCTTTGGGGAGATCACAGATCAGTTCTTCGATATTCTTGTATCCTTCGCCACCGTCCAAGGCGAGACCTTTCATTAGCAAGACCTTTGCCAGATTACTCAATGGAAGATTTTGTATGTCGATAGGATTCTCTTTTCTGAACCGTTTCATCCGATTCATCCTTATAGCAAAGCTATTGTCCACATCCATTTTCGGTTCCCATGGAGCGGTTCCTGTCAACATCGTGAAGAGAGTGGCAAATGCGGAGAAAATATCTGTTTTTTCATTGAATATGCCAGCGGCAGTTGCATTGGAGCAATATCGAATGTCAAGATCTTTTGTGGAAAAAGGGATTGTTCCAGAACAAGCTGCCGATGCATGACCAAAATCAATAAGTTCGGGTTTCCCGTGCAGGTTGTGGGACAGCATCACATTAGCGGGTGTGATATCGTTGTGGCAGATATTCAATCGATTAAGGCTTACCAATCCAGAAACAATGCCAGTGAAAATATTCAATGCTGTTGTTTCATCTAATTTCCCTTCTTTGGTGATTTTATCAGCCAGAATCTCTCCAGTGAAATACGTTGTCACCACGTATTGACAGGTGCCGACGGGAGATTCGAATGATCCGTGGGAAATGTAAGATATCACATTGGTGTTTTGAGTTTTACGAAGAAGGCTGATTTCCAACACCTCTTGCTCATCAAGGATAAGCTGTGTCGGTGTCCGTTTCAACACATAAAGTTTGAGAAAATAAGGGTGTTCATCCTCATCAACAACCCTGTATGTCTCCGTATATTCGTTCTGCTTAATCAAGCATTGCACTTTATATACGTCAATTATCGATTCTTCTTGTAAAATGCTCATAGTTGCCTTTCACCATTAGAGTTCAATACAATAATTACTTAAAATGATCACAAATACCTTTTCTTATTAGGCACTTCTTTGGGCGGAAGATTTATTTCAGGTATATCACATGCCATAATCAATGATAATTGGTCTTTTGTTGGATTTGGAATCTTGGACAACCTGTTTGCCTGTTTTTGTATTATTTTTTCAAACATATTTCGGACAAAACGCGCGTTTCCAAAATGCTCGTCTTTATTTTGAATTTGTTGATAGATAAGTTGATATACAGCTTGATAGGCATCTTTTTTGATCACATATTGGTTTTTGATCAGATTCGATATGAAAATTTCCATCAACTCTTGATGAGAGTAATCGTCAAAATGTATATATCTGTTGAATCTTGACTGAAGTCCAGGATTCATATTCACGAATTGACGGATTTCATTATCATATCCGGCCAGAATCACTACAAGTCTCTCTCTGTCGTCTTCCATACGTTTTAGTAGGGTGGCCACGGCTTCCGAACCGTAATCGTTTTGTCCCCCTTGGGCTAAAGTGTATGCTTCGTCAATAAAGAGCACACCGTCTATTGCTTCATCTATCTTGGCATCAGTTTTAGGAGCCGTCTGTCCGATATATTCACCGACGAGGTCTGCGCGTTGCACTTCTACAAGATGACCCTTTTGCAAAATGCCCAATTCTTTATAGATCCCAGCTAAAATACGTGCAACGGTGGTTTTTCCCGTCCCAGGGCTACCGGAAAAGACGCAGTGATAGGAAACAGATGGGGTTGCTAAGCCTTCCGCTTTTCGTTTTAATTGAACTGTGACAAAGTTTTTAAGAGTACGGACCTCTTCTTTCACTTTATCCAGACCTATTAAGTTGTCCAATTCGATCATTGGATCAGTGATGGGCTGTTCCTTCGTTGAGGATGTGCTTGGTTTTGGTACTTCGGAAGTATCGTTCACTGACCCCCAGGACTCCACTTCTTTACATGCCAGATACTTGTATGAAAGATTACTGCAATTTTGAGCCATCTCGTAAATTAACTCTTTTGCCCATAACACATTACTTTTTGCAGCATACGATAGGCTTTTCCATGCATAATCCAAACTTTGAGGGACGCCATATCCATAATAGCATAATTCACCTAATGTGGTTAAGGCAAATACATCCCCACTTTGAGCAGCAGTGTCCAGTTGTCTGATGACGGGGTCTGTTATTTGTACACATTTATACAAAGGGAGATTAAATTGTATCGTATTGGTATGAATCGAACAATATATTTTATCTCTCAAACACTTTGCCCATAAGTTCCCTTTGGCAGCTATTGAGTTTATCAAATCATAGCCGTGTTGTATATCACATGGTACACCAAGCCCTTCTATCATTATGACACCTAATTTAATAGTTGCATAGGGAGAACCCATTGAATGAGCTTGGGCTAATTGGTTTATGGTATCTTCTCTCATTGTTGTCAAATTTTTTAGATTTCGATTTTTGAACAAATTGGTTTGTAATAGCCTGATCAGCCATTGTTTTCCAACAAATAGCAATAGGGTATTGCAACCACGGCAATTTATTCAAAAAACCTTGTATCTTGGATTGGATTTCGAAATAAAGAGGGGAGACTGGACTGACCGAGAATGATAGCAAATATTAGCTCTGCCCGGATTTACAGCTAAGTATTCAAATCAATAGTAGTTGTTTCGTCGTTAAGATTCGCCTCCTTTTCTGCTTTTGCCATAGCGCCTTTTTCTTTGACCGCTTTCAGGATTTTTTCTTCCAAAATTCGATTTTCCTCGGCTCGCAAAGCAGCCAATTCATCCATTTTAGCTTTCATAGCTTCTTTGTAATCCTCAATGGAGAATTGGTGACGAGGATTTTCTGCTTTGCTGAGAAGCATTTTCAGCATTGCATTCTTGATTTCCCTGCCAGATAATCCATCGATAATATCGCTGACTTCTAAAAATTCATTGTCGCTGATTTTTCTTGAAAGAGGTAATTTCGACGGCGTCATTTTTTTCAAGAGTTTGGCCCGTCCTACTCTGTCAGGAAGAGGAAGTTCAATACTGTCTAATATTCTTGATTCAAATGCCTTGTCGAAGTTTGATACGAGATTGGTGGCGAAGATTACAATGCCCTCATATTCTTCTAAGAGAATCAGCATTTGGCTTCGAAGTGAGTTCAGTGCTTGTTCCGCCCCTTGTGTCACATTTTGAATTCGTTTTCCAAGAAAAGAATCGGCTTCGTCAAAGAAGAGAACCGCTCCGATTTTTTTTGCGGTATCAAATGCATGTTTAAGGTTCTTCGGTGCATCACCGACATATTTGGATTCTATTTCAGAATAATTCAATGCCAACAAGGGTTTCTTGACTTCTGCTGCGATAGCATGGGCGCACATCGTTTTTCCCGTTCCAGGTTTCCCATAGAAATTAAGTACACTGCGAGGTACCTTATCGACCTCCTTAAATCCCCATTGATTGTAAATTAAATCTTGTTTTTCGATAACGGCAAGATCTGCCATGATGCGTTTAATAATATTTTCGGGTAAAACCACTTCCGAAAAAGTGAATCTTGGCTCTTGCGGTGTGAAAGTAGGGAGAGCGTCGGAATCGTTTTTGGAATTTGATTGGGGATTTTTTTTCTCCGTATCCATTATTTCTCTGATTTGCAAAGTTATGAGTAACGTCTGTGAAGGAAGAATTATTTCTAATTCATCGTATCTTTTGACAAAAGTAGTTATGTTATCCACTAATTCTAAAGAATTTGGAATCGCAAAAGTCGCATTATGATTTATTTTGACAGGTGCGGGAAATTTCCCTCTGTCATTTAATTCAAAAGTAGGCAAAACCTTAAGGTTCGCATATTGAGTTTGTGATAATAAAGCCTTAAGGTTGTCTATAAAAGCGGCCTCAAATTGATTCAATGCGATAATTTGCGTGGTTGAAATTTCTTCTTTAGAAACTTTTATATTAATCATGATAATACTAATACTAAAAGGACTCCATTATTTAGTTCCGTTTCAGTGTAGGAGGAGCCCCATAAACCTTCACTTATACGTTGTTACAATGTCTCGTAAAATGCATACTATAGATGCAATATTTGCAAGATGTTCACATGTTTTTTCTCGAAGAGTATGAATTAGGTCAGCAATATAAAGATGGTGGTAGATGTTTAACCACCACCATCTTAAACGTTACTTATATATTATTGGGGTAACAACAACAGATCGCTAATTCTTTAGAGCAAAAACACTTTTTATCGGCAATAAATTACTTGTCCTACATATAGACTTTCATCCACACCTTTAGAGGAGGTGATTTCCATATCTTTCAAAACCCTGTCGTCAGAGTCAAAAATACCGACTTTGATTGCATTTTTCTTTTTCTCTTTGATAAGTGCTTTGAAAGCATCGGAACATTCTGCTTTGATTTTGCTCTGTACTGTCGCTTTGTCAATAATGGTTGCGACCGTTATTGTAGCAACAGCAAGTCCGAATAGAAAAAGTATGATGCGAATAATAAATCTAAACATCCTTCTATCTTTCTATCTTTCTATCTTATTGTAAGACTACAAAGCCTTTTGACAAAGCATTTTCAATCTCAGAATCGATATCATCAGCGATGATCATCTTCAAATGGCTCACTTTCTCCGTTTGTTCATTATAAACGCCAACAATAATGGATTTTTTATCAGAGGGAGTATCGGGTATTATTATTCTTTTTAACTTTTCGTTGTCAGTCGAGGAGATAAATGGAACGTCTACACCCTTAATCACCCCCAAAGTCCTGAAATAGGATGCAATACTATTCATTGAAACCTTGTAATTTGCATGTTCGACCTCAATGGGCTGAGTTCTATTATCAATGATTTTTTGCCAAATGATATAACATACTACAGCTATAGCAAACCCCGTTGTAATTAAAATAAAATTTTTCATAATATTATTTTTTAACTGAAAACTGCGATTCCTTCTTTGCCTAAGGCTTCTTTAGTCTTTGCATCTACATCTTCACCTGAGATATAGCGACCATCAGTGATTTTGTTTGTCTGTTCATTATAGACACCTTCAAAGATGCCAATGTTTTTCACAGGTGCATTAGCTAAAATTTCCCTGAATTTCTTTCCATCAAGAGCGAATGGTATATCTCGTCCTTGAACTAGGGAGAGTTTTTTAAAATAACCTACGACATCATCAATAAAACTAATGACCCCATCTATAACTTCTATGACAAAATCCACTAGGCATTCTATTGCCCCAAAAATTAAATTAATAACTGCGTCTAACATGATTCAATATTTAATTAAATGTCACAATGTTTTCTTCTTTTAATAAATCTTTAATTTTAGGATCTAAACCTTTCCCTTCAATCCAACGAATTGAATCTAATTGATTGGTTTGTTCGTTAAAGACTCCTTCATAGATTCCTTCTCCTCCTTGGCTGTTCTTTTTGAGGCCACTAAGTTGTTCTGCTACAGGAGAATTTTCTCCAAGCATAAAAGGAATTTGCACGCCCATTTCAAGACGCATGGATGTAAAATAGTCAACCACTTCAGAAAAGAAACTGACTATTGTATCAAGAATAACTGTAATGAAAATTTCGCATAGGTAATCCCACGCTTTTTCAATAAATGCACCAAGAATGTCTATTAAATTGTTCATAATATATTAAATTTAAATTATTAAACTAAAATTATTAAATTAAAATTATTAAATCAGAATCTTTGAATAATTCTTTAGTCGCTTTGTTCATCGCCTCAGCCTTGATGATGACTGTCTTGTTTTGGTCTTTAGGCAATTGCTTGCGATCAACGCAATAAGTTAGGTACAAAACGTAACTATCACCTTTCATCTTCTTGTATGCTGCAACTTGATTAGCTTCTGCCACCAAATGTTTTTTTGCAATTTCCACCAATGTTTCCTTGTCGAGAACATCAACTTCTTCAACAATGACACGGTCACCAAGGCAGTCTTTGATGTTCTCCATCACTGTTTTCAGATAAGGAATCATATCCTCTTTTATGAAAAGAGAAGTCTGATTTTTCCATTCTTTAACTAAGGCTGCAAGCCCTTCGATGAATTCATGGGCTAGCTCTTTACTGTTTTTCTTGTTTTGTTCTACAATCACATCCATAATTTTTTTAATTAATTGGTTATAAACTAAATTAAGTTGATTATTTTGAAATGTTTTCTATTCTTTTTGATCTGCTTCTGCATCAGCAAGCTCTTCGTAAAGTGCTTTTATTTCATGTTCTATCTGAACCATTCTTTGGCTAAGCCAAAAAGTGTGTGAACCGAAGTCACCAGAGGGTTTATCAACAAGAATGGTTCTATAGTCTGTAGTGCGGCCAATTACCACAGCGGGAGGATTTGTTCGTCTATTGTATTCTTGGGTGACTTGCTCCAATTCCCGTTCTTTCTTCCTGATTTCACCTTTGATCACGGGGACAGCACGATGAAATTTCCGCTGTTGTGGTGGTTCAGAAGAAGCGATGAAATCATTGCCGGATTCTTGGCCTCTTACGGGGACATAGCACTCTTGGCATTGGCCTGTACCATGGCAGGTGGGGCAATAGACATAATTTCGCATTCTGTCTGCCCATTTTCCTCTACCCCCACAAGCAGGGCATCTATGGGATCCTCTGCATTCAGGACACGCCCCGGGTGGGTAGATCTTTGGCGAGAAATTCCATCGCGATATTTCTTTGCCCCGATTGTCAACCGCAACGGCATAATCGCCCGCACACCAATTCCAACCGATGTTTCGTACATCCAACACAATTGTCTCTCCTGCCTTTAATTCTAAGGAATAAGAACTCTGTTTCGAGTTACCCATGTCGGAGACAATAATCGTGATGTTCTCTTTACCCATCCAGTCAGTGTTTTGCAACACAAAGGAGTAGATGTTTTGTTGAACACCATTGTTCAGTGTGGCTAAATGTTTATGAAATAGACCTTCCAATGCCATCTCTTAAGTATTATGTCAGCTATTTATTTGTCTGTTAATAAGGGATATTTCACTTTGAAGTTGTGCGATTTTTTTAATCAACACAGAATAATCGGTCGAGAATTTCTTTCCTTGTAACTCAAGTTGCGTTTTTTCAATTAGACATCTACCCAGTGCAGCCTCTTTAGCACTGAGCTCTTTGCCGAGATCCATTTTGGATTTATTTGTTCTGGGTGTTCTTTGGGGTATCCGAAGCTGTCCAATATTGTCATGGCGATAGGGCACATAACATGTTGGGCATTTGCCGTTCCCGTGGCAGTGTTGGCATGTGATTGGAGTGAAGCCATATCCGACAGGGTTTTCAAGCAAATCGTGTGGATGTCCTTTGCAAGCAGGACATAACCCTAACCCGTGGCATTCGGGGCACTCACCAAAAGCGTATTCTTTAAGATAAAATTCCCAGTGTCCAAGTTCTTTTTGTCCGGATTGATCATATAGAATAATAATATCACCTTGGTGCCAAACCCAGTTTATAGTATCCATGTTTAGATAATAAGAAGTACGAGATTTGGCCTCAAAATAAATAGGCGGAATGGAGACAACTCTTTCAAAATCAGAGATTTCTGCTCGAACCTGCTGGCTGAATAAACCGGAGTTTGTTAATACAAAAGACCATGTCGGAATTTCTGTTGTTATAATATCAGTACTCCTATGTACATATCTTACAAATTGACCTTCGAATGCCATACCAGTATGTTTGATAAACAAATCAATTATATCACGTTGCAAAAATAACAAAAGATTATTTATCCTTTAGTCGCTTATTGTTGCTAAGTTTTCCGCAATCTGTTGCCATTTTTACCATTTTTTCTTTTTATTCCCTTTCAATCATGATTTTGTTTCGTAATTACAGCTTGTTGACACAAGCTATCTACAAACTCCTTCGGCAAAATCACATTCTCCACTTCCAATGCGTTTTGGAACAATGGCGCAATCTCCTCGTCCCTGAATCCGGCGATTCCGCAGCCGATTCTCGTGACAAGGAATTTGAGGTCTGGGTGGGATTCCGCGAATGCGATAAACTCATCCACGTAGGGTTTGATGGCATCCACACCGCCATGCATCGTGGGGATGGCATAGCACTGCCCTTGGAGACCAACTCCTTGGCCCCATATTGCACCAAAGCGTTCGTAAGCTAAACGAGCCGTGCCACCTCCATGCAAGCCATCCAGGTTGCTGCCAAAAACGAAAATTTCATTCTCCTTTAGTTCGGAGATTCTTTCTGGGGTGAATTCTCTATTGTACATATAATTATTGATTTAGGACACGTTTTTTTTCAATCATCATGCTCTTTATTCTATATTGGTTGATAGTTCAGGTTCTCCCAAAATCATCCACGCATCTTCATCGCCCTGATTCGCCGCTTTAAGGTACCACTTCACAGCCTCCTCGTTGCTTTGTGGCACACCCTTGCCATAACGGATACACTTGGAATCAATTCATTATCGTGCACATAAAGTCATACTGGCGTCTTTCCTTTCTTTATATACTTTCCGAAAAGAGTCTCGCCTTGGCCGTGCTCCTCTATGAACTTCAGGATCAGATTCTGCACGTCGTTGTAATCACCGAATAATTGATGAAAATTGTCGAATCTC
>Ga0310696_10001427_pt1 | contig 34618 bp, 22 predicted proteins | sample AusTroGonzalo_MG_4_FD_203885 | JGI IMG/M metagenome (GOLD analysis project Ga0310696, IMG submission 203885) | Bovine rumen microbial communities from tropical cattle in Woodstock, Queensland, Australia - Gonzalo_02 (v2) (version 2) | ecosystem: Host-associated > Mammals > Digestive system >... | reverse complement strand
GCTATTCCGACTTGGAAAAAGCTTAAAGATAATTACGGCGACGCACTCAAGCTCATCGTTGTCGCACCAAAAAGAAATGATGGAAGCTGCAATGTCAAAGGGTGGAACGATGTAGACGAAACTATATGCGACGAGGATCAGAAAATAGCAAAAAGCTGGGGAGTTAAAGACTTTCCACAGGCATTTCTTTACAGTTGGCACAACAACGATCCGCTTGTCCAGCACGGTCATGTGAAAGATGTTGAAAATGCAATTATAAAATATTATAAAAATATTCCGCGCGTCGCAATATATGCAGACAATAACAGCCAGGAGTTAGTTCCAAAAGTTGAAGAAGAACTGAACAAGCACTCAAAAATAGAGCTTGTTTCAAACGAATCCGAACGGGAGCAGATTCTTGCACTTAAAAAGGAAAGTCATTCCTTGAAGTATAACGACAATTTGAAATGCGAACTTGGAAAAGAAATCAGCGCAAATTCAATTTTAAATATAACGAAAACAGGCAATTCTCTCACTCTTAAACTTTCATCTGTCGAAAAAAGCTGCACCATGGCAGTTACAACGAAAGAACTGAGCGGTGAAAGCAAAAACCTTAATAAAGAAATTGCTATAGCCGTCTATGATCTTATGTCACAAATGTTCAGCAACATTTCGACTCCGCATGCTAATGCAGCAAACAAACAATCCAACTTTCAGACAGGCAGCTACAGCGAAACAGCGAGCGATTTTGAAATTGAAGAAACCGAAGATTTAGTCAATGTTTCATTCGAAAGCACACCGGATGGAGCAACTGTTTTTGCTGACGGCAACTTAATATGCGACCATACTCCTTGTTCGAAAATGTTGTCTCCTGGAAAACACAAAATCGAGTTTAAATCCAACTGTTTTAAAGATCGCAGCGAAACTGTCACCATCAAACGAGATAAAAAACAAACTCTTGCTTTAAAAATGGAACCCCGCTACGCCATGATCGAAGTCGATGCAATCGACAAAAAAAGCGGAAGCCACATAAAAGAAACCGTAAAAGTCGATGGAAAAAGAGTCGGTAAAACTCCCGGAACCTTCAAAATACCGGTGTGCAGCAAGGATCTCGAAATAAAATATACCTACAAAACAACAAACCTCTCTCTCGAAGAAAATCAAGTTAAAAAAATAATATGGAAAGAAGGCGATTTAGAGGAGATAAAAGAATGGAAAAAGGATATGGCAGTAAGCGCATCAATGTTTGCCATAGGCACAGCTTTAATCGGAGCCGGTATCGGATTTTATGTTCTTAAAGAACAAGAAACAGACAAATACAACAAAATGGCAGATGAAACTTCAGCTATAGAAGCTATTTATTCAGGTTTGAGCCGATCTGAATATGTCGCAAAAGCAAATAAACACCGCAAAAAAGCCGGAATTTTCTTAGGTTTGGAAATCCCCGCCTTCATTGTGGGGAGTGCTTTTGTTGTCGGCGGTGGATCAGCTCTAATTTATTATGCTGCTACTCGTTATCCAAGACCTGTGACTGCATCCGTCACACCTTCAAGCGATGGATTCTATGCTTCAATTGATTTAAAATTTTAGGAGGAAGTATGAATAAAATAGCATATTGTCTTTGTTTTGTTTTTTTGCTTATTTTATCATGTGAACCTCCTGATCAGACAAATAACATCCACAACGCATATGATTTTGCAGAAAAACTTTTACAATACAACAATTCGATAAATGACCTTTACTGGTCATCTATATCTTCTGATGAAATGACTTGGAACGAAGCTGTTTCATACTGTAAAAAACTTACAGAAGGAGGTTATCACGACTGGCATCTGCCGACAATAAGCGAACTTAGAACACTTATTAAAAATTGTCCCTCCAATGAAACCGGAGGTTCTTGCGGAGTAACAGACTATTGTTTGTCATACACTTGTTTGACCGAGGATTGTAAAAATGATGATTGTTGGGATCATGAAGGACTCCACACTGTTCTACTGTCACATGGCGGAATGTGGTCTTCTTCGCCTGTTATTGCCTATCCTTACGATGATAACGATGCTCATGTATGGATTATTTACGGTGGTTACATTACTCTGTGGGATACTGCTATACCTAAAAATGCCACTCAAGAAGAATATGCAGTACATACTTTTGAGGCTCGCTGTGTGAGGTATAAGTAATAAAGATGAAGAAATTTTTGTTTTTTTGTTACCTATTTATGCTTTTCGGTTTTATCTTTGCGAAAAATGAATTCAACGAGGACACCATAAGAGAAGAACTGTTGAAGACTGGCGTAAAACTGGTCGCAATCGATTTTTATACGATTGGATGTAAGCCTTGCGATGATGCTATTCCGACTTGGAAAAAACTGAAAAAAGAATACGGCGACGATATTTTTCTTATTGTTGTCGCTCCGAGAAGAAAAAACGGAACCTGCAATGTCGAAGGATGGAATCCTGACAGATTCATCTGCGACGAAGATACCGAAATCGCCGGAACTTGGGGAGTTGATGATTTTCCGCAGGCATTTCTTTACAGCTGGCACAACAACAATCCGCTTGTTCAGCACGGTCATGTGAAAGATGTCGAAAATGCAATAAAAAAATATTACGAAACTATTCCGAAAGTCGAGCTCGAAGCCGATTCAAACAGCCTTGAACTGCTTCCGCTTGTCGAAGAGGCTTTGATAACTCAATCGAAGCTTGATGTTATCGCAAACGGGCAGGAACAGCAGCAAATGCGTGATTTAAAACGGAAAAGCCATCAACTCAATTTTGACGAAAACCTTAAATGCGAACTTGAAAAAGAAATCAGCGCAAACTCTACTCTAAAAATTACGCGCAGCATAAACAATCTCTCTCTCAGCCTTTCATCCAAAGAAGCAAAATGCACTAAGGCTGAGACAACTAAAAAACTGAGCGGTGATCCTAAACGCCTGAAGGCCGAAATCGCGTCAGCAGTATACGAACTGCTTACTCAGATGTTCGGCAACTTTTCAGTTCCGAAACAGAAAAACATACAGAAAAAAGATTTGGACAATTTCAAAATCGGCACAGGCCCTGAGGTCAAAGTCGAGTTCAAAAGTTCACCTGCCGGAGCGATTGTCCTCGCTGACGGCAGAACACTCTGCCAGACACCATGCACCAAGCCGTTACCATCAGGCTGGCACAAAATAGAAATGCAGAAAATGAATTATCTCCCAGTCGTGCAAAAGCAAGAAATCAAAAAAGGTAAAACTGTAGAATATACTTTGGAACCTGATTTCGCATGGCTTTCTGTTGACGGAGCTTACAATGTCCCGATTGAGCTTGACGGAAAAAATATCGGCAACATTCCGATAAAAAATTTTCCTATCGAAAAAGGCAACCATCAGGTTGAACATGCCAGCGAGTGCTTCTACAAAGCCGGTGAAAGATTCACCGTCGGACGAGGAAAACATAAAAAAATCCCTTTTGATCTCAAACCGCGCATGTCTGCAGTCAAAGTGAATGCGAAAGATGAAAACGGCAACGACCTGGTTGCAGATGTTTTTGTCGATGGTCTGGAAATCGGCAAAACCCCTGGAACTTTCAAAGTTCCGCTTTGCACCCAGTCCATCATCGTAAAAACAAAAGATGCGGAGTATTCGTCGCAACTTACAGATATCCTCGAAGAAAACAAAGTATCGACAATTGACGCACTTTTAACAAAAAACAAAAAAGAAGAATCATCCGAAGAAAGTGAAGAAGACAGAATAAAAAATCGAGATACTTCCATTATAATTTTCAGCTTGGAAACAAACTCAACCGACATCGCCATAATAGACAGCAAATACGCATATTCGCTAGGAGTGCGCACTGAAATAGGAACGACTCTATTTATCTCTTATACTTTCTTTCTAGATTTCAATGTGGGGTTCCCGGGCAACAAATTCAAAGATCCAGTTTACTGGTTAGGCGGAGGAGCTAGCTTATCGAAGAGATTTTATCCGACTAAATCAAACTTTTTCATCGCTCCTGATCTCGACATGTCATACAACGGAACTTTGAACAAAAAGCTGAAACTTCAGCATTTCACTTTCACCCCGCAGGTTATGTTGGGAATTCCGATACTCTCTCGCCGTATTATATTAAGCGCAGGCTGGAATTTAGGATTTATAACAAAGAAAAAATACAATGACAGCGGCTCAAATTTCTATGGAAAACAAAAAACCTTTATTAATGGTTTTCACATAGGATTAGGATTCTCGCTCCATTAAAAACACCGTTCGTTCGAGGTTTCGGTCGATCCTTTTTATTCCAAAATGAATTATTTGAAGAATCTAAACTTCCCTGAAATCGAACTTTTCCAACTGTTCCCAGTTTCTGTTTTCACACCAGTAAACAGTCCTTTCCGTCACGTCGTAAACCATTGATACGACTGTCGGACACACCGTCTGGGAAACTTCTTTGAGTATCGAAAAACAATCATTGACATCAAAATCGTCGTCTGCCGCCTCAAGCATAGCAACCGCTTTCTGATAGCGGTCCCAGCCCATCCACGGATGAGTTTCGCTATCCATTTTGTAAGGTGAAAAGTTCGTCATCACCTTGTATTTCGGCTTCTCAAAATACATGCAGCCCTGCCCCGGAACGATCTGAAGCAGATTTCCGTCCTTATCCGAAAGTGACGACATGAAGGTAACGCCCGGCATGCTGCACACCCTGCCTGATTCAGCGATCTCTTTGATTTCATTAAGCGTTTTCTTCATCAAAAGCAGGTCGATATCAAGCAGAACGATATGGTTTTCCCCGCCGATCGGATCACTCCTTTTGTCAAACGGCCAGCATGTCGGCATTCCCACGAAATCACCGCGCGAATTCGCCCCGAAAAGCGGCATCCACCCTTCTTTTGCGTCGTTTATTTCGATATATACGCCGGGTTTGTCGGTCCGCACGCGGTATTCCATATCGAGAATATCGAGATTCCAGCCGACTATCGTCTTTTTTCTGTTTGAAATGATACTTGTGCACATATTCGCCCTCCCTTAACAGAAACGCCGGATTGTAACTATCATTTTGCCGAGGTCAACAAGAATTCCCCCATAAATTCAGGTGGTTTGCCGTAGAGACGTGCCGCGGTGCGTCTCAATATCATGGCGGCTCGCCCGCAGGTTTGTTTTTATCTCAAAATTATCTTTGCAATTTTTCCAAAAGTTATTAAATAAAACTTGATTTTTTTATCAAAATTTCTATCTCACATCTCGGCAATTTTTCTTTGAGGTTTGAAATGGAAAATGAAATTGTGCTTTACCAGCCTAACGATGCCATTCATCTGGAAGTCAGGATGACAGAGGAATCCGTATGGCTGAACAGAAATCAAATGTCAGTTCTCTTCGGGCGTGATGTTAAAACTATCGGAAAACATATTAACAATGCTTTGTACGAAGAATTGCGGGATATGGCAACTGTCGCAAATTTTGCGACAGTTCAAAATGAAGGAGGTCGTCAGGTAACAAGATTTGTGGAATTTTATAATTTAGACATGATTCTCTCTGTCGGATACAGGGTAAAATCCAGTCAGGGAATACTTTTCAGACAGTGGGCAAACAGTGTTTTGAAAGAATTCCTGCTAAAGGGTTATTCCGTCAATCAGCGGTTTGAACGGCTGGAACAGCGTGTGAGCCGGACAGAAGAAAAAATTGAATTTTTTGTCCGTACTGCACTGCCCCCGGTTGAAGGTGTATTTTTTGAGGGACAAATCTACGATGCCTACGAACTTGCCTGTAAACTGGTCAAAAGCGCAGTCCGCAGGATCATTCTGATTGATAACTACATTGATGAAAGTGTCCTGACTTTGCTTGACAAGCGCAGAAGCGGAGTCTCGGCTGAAATCTACACTCATACGCCGAATGAACAGCTGCAGCTTGATATTCAGCGGCACGACAGCCAATATACGCCTATACCGATTCATATTTTTACACATTCCCACGACCGTTTTTTGTGCATTGATGACACAGTTTACCACATCGGAGCCTCGCTAAAAGACTTGGGAAAGAAATGGTTCGCTTTCAGCCGCATGGAAATCAAAACTGAATCTTTGCTAGAAAAAATGTAAAGTTGTTTGTCGGAGCTTAGGTCCGCCCGCCCGCAGGTTTTTGGGTTTCTATTGCCCCTCTAAGTTAGAGGGGCTGGCTGCGGATGCAGACTGGGGCGTGTATCAGAAGCAATTCCCCAATAAATTCAATCGGTTTTGTCGGAGCGCGGGCGGCTCGCCCGCAGGGTTTTGAGGTTCAGCTTTCGCCGGATTTGAGTTTAGATAAAAGGTAGAATTAGCGTAAAGGATTTTTTGAGTATGGTGATTATCTATCTTTTTCCTCTTCTTCATCAGGAATTTGTTTTTCTTCCTGTTTTCCTTCCAATGTAAAAAACGTGCTGGCGTTTAACGGAGTCACAACACTTTTTCCAGTCTTTGATTCAAGTTCTTTTCTAGCAACTGCAGCAACGTTGCCGCCTTCCTGCGCACATTTTGCATTTTCTGCCAATGTTTGCGGATTTTTCGCCTTTGTTATGCTTGTTGCCGAAAGTTCCGCCAGCATATTTAGAATCAATTCTTCGTTTGTCATGTTGTCGCGCAGGTTTTCTTTCGTCAACCCTTTGAATTCTTTATATTCTTTTGCACTTTTTCCTGCCCAAGCCCGATAGATTATGTCCGTAAGCGTAGCATATTGAACACCTTCGCTGATATTGTGTGCTTTCCACTGATCCATCAGATCTTTGCGGATTTCGATTGATTTCAGGCGTTGGTTTATCCATTTGTCGGAATATCCCAGGCGTTTGTAGTCAATCAATGCCTGTTTGATTGAGAGTTCCGGGTCCTGCATCTGTTCAATCCGTTCTGCTCCGACTTGAGCCAACCACTGTTTGAAAGGCTCGGCTTTCTTAGAGGGAATTGATTGAATTATACGGAGAATACCTTTTGTGTCGGCAGATTGAATCTTTCTTAGTTTTCCATCTTGTCCGATCATTTGAAGGGGGGTACAAATTGTACCCCAGTTGGAATTCAGTTCTTTGTCACGCATGCGCATCTTTTTTATGTATTGCTTTGCGTCAGCGCTATCAGTCAGGATTTCAACGACATCAACGATCGAGAAAAACCACTCTTCTTTTTCATCATCCCAGACAGAACGGACGAGTTTGTCTCCGAAAAGTTTTAAAGAATTTGTCTTTGTCATTTAAGTTTCTCCATTTATCAAATTTATTTTTCAAAAAATCATCAACGATAAATTTTATAAAATATATTCTTGAAGTCAAATTATTTTTCGATTTTTATTTCATCCGTTTTTCCAGCAGAGACGTCATACCATGGCGTCTCTCTATTGCCCCTCTAACGTTAGAGGGGCTGGCTGCAAATGCAGACTGGGGCGTGTGTGGTCTTAAAATTCAGGCGGTTTTGTCGGAGCGCGGGCGGCTCGCCCGCAGGTTTTTGAGGTTCAGCTTTCGCCGGATTTGAGTTTAGAAAAAGGTTGAAATGAGTACAGATTTACTTATTTTTTTCTTTCAGTTCTTTTATGCGAACATTGCGTTCCACATTATCCAATTCGAGAAAAGCAAGCAAACAAACTTGATATGTCTCATCATACCAGTTTTCTAATTCTTCGTTGTTCATATTTGAGACAAACTTTCCATCTGTCTCCACATTATTGTGACGTATATTCATACGATTAAGAAGGAAAAAAAGATTCGATTCCAAAGTTTTATCGATATTTTTTAATTCTGACCTTCGGGGTTCCAATCTATCAGCCAATGCAAGCAAAATGGTTCTTTTTCGTTCAAGATCACCTTTCATCGAATGATGATTGTACTCCAAGACTTTATAGGACAAACTCGGATCAACTATTTCTGCAACTGCAATAGCCGTTTGATCTTTGGGAACAAAATCCGTTATACCATCTTGCTCGTTTGCCATATACCCAATAGCTTCGATTACTCTTTCCACTTGGCGAATATAAAGTTGTATATTGCAGCCCATGCTTCCTGGCTCAAGATAATATTTAGCAAGATTATAAGAGTATTCACATAAAGATATTAAATCGGTGTCTTTTTGGGGCTCTTTTTCAAAGTGAATTCCATACGTATCATCAAAATCCTCTAGTGATATACATGTCCCGCGAAAAGGAATTCTAATAAAATCTCTAGCAAAATATTCTCTCAATGTAGTTTTTTGACCATAACCCTCTATTTGACATAGATAAAACATCCAATAAAGGCGATCGTATTCTTTTCTTTTGTCAATCGATGCGTTTTTTAAGACTTGAGAAAAGTGAAGTTCTTCCATTTTGCAAATCCCCAAATTACCCGACTTTCACCTGTCCATTCATCAGCAGTGGGAGAAGAAAATCCCTTAACGAAGATAGTTGTTGATTTTCCGAGTAAATTTGTTCGATTTTTTCAATAATGAGATTGAATGATTCCAAAATGGAATCGTTTTTAGGATCAAGCAAAACGATACTATTAACATCTCCTAACGTGATAAACTTTTCAATAGAACCGGATGCCCCTCTTTTGAAACGTGCAATTGTTTCTTTTGTAGCCATATACAACAACGCATAATACTTACTTTCATAAGGAATAAGAACATAAGTTCTTTGATAAGCATTAAACTTTCCGGAGTAATGCTTAACATTGAAATCTCCATTGCCAGCAAGCAAAATAGCTCTTCCTTCAAAAACTGGCACATCACACCTCAGAACATCTTGCCCACAAGTGAAATATGCATATTTCCCATTGGGTGTCGCGAAATTTGCATCTTCCTTTCCAGTCCGCACTTTCGTCAAGTCTGAAGCATGCTTCACTTCCCACCCTTCAGGAATCTCTCTTTTCAATTCCTCGTTCCAAACCATTTTTCCACCGCTGGATTTATATGGTTTGCCGTTTTCATCTGGGAAGTCGAACTGCACGAACCAATAATCATAAAGCAGTTTTGCCATGGATTCGAAATCAGAACAGATGGAAGAATTGTTAGAGATTTTGGAATCTAAAGATTTTAATACTTGAGCAATTCTTGCTTGTTCTTCGACACTTTCAGGAATATCCACTTCAAAAACCCCTAAGTCATCTGGATTAAATGACGGATATGATGAAACGGCAGTGGATGAAATTGATATCAAATAATTTGTTACCAATGGAGATGTTAAAATATAGTATAAATATTGAGAATCAACTTTCTCAGGTATTGCATCAATAGTGACAAATCCCGTAGAGACTACTATATCGTCGGGTACAAAATTTATAATCCCGAAATGTTTTAAATAGGGACGAACTGTCGATACAATTATTGTATTGTTATTCACCCCGCGTTTTGCTCTGCTTGGAATAGAATCAGTCTTAGTATTTAAAATTTGAATGTCCGAAAAGATTCCTTCTGTTACGCTGCCAGTGTCAATATATTTAATTGTTCTATGCCCAGAAAAAACAAAACTTTTGGCGTTTAATAAAGCAATGTCTGATATTTTAACTCTCAAGTTTCAATTCCTCCAACTGTTCCAAAATACTTTTTTCCAATCCATGTCCTTTCTGGAATTTTTCAGTCAGGCTTGCTTTATAGGCATCCATTTTGGCGTTGAACTCTTCTGGCGTAATATCCACATATTCGATTTTCACATCAAAATATTGTCCTGCCGACAAGAAGCAATTCTTTTCTTTGATTTGCTCGTAAGTAACTGCGACGGAGAAATCCTCGACAGTTTTTTTGTTTGCAAAAGTGTTAACTATCAAGTCGATTTCTTCAGTTGTCAATCTGACTTTTTTATTGTTTCCTTCCTGATACTCTTCGCCGAGCTTTGAAGCGTCAATCAAAATAACATTATCAGAAGATTTTGAGTTATCGAAGAAAACAACTGAGACATTTGTTCCGGTGTTGGCAAAAACATTTGAAGGCATACTGATAACACCATAAACAAGATGGTTTTCAACAATATGCTTGAGGATCCTTCCTTCGACACTGCTCTTGGCAGTTAAAAAACCTGTAGGCAATACAATCGCCCCTTTGCCATTTGGTTTCAAAGAATTCAACAAATGTTGAATAAAACAGGTATAAATTGCCATGCTTTCTTTTTTCTTAGCTGGCACTGTTGGCACTCCTGCCCAAAATCTCGTAGGCATTGCATCAAGCTGCGCCCTTGTTTCCTCAAAATTAAGTTTAAATGGAGGATTGCAGACTATAAAATCGAACTGTCTCAGCGAGTTTCCATCATCACTCATGTGATATGGATCAGTCAGCGTGTCACCTTGAACTGCGTGATCAAGTGAAGAAACAAGCCCGTTCAGAATCAGATTAAGTTTAAGCATTTTATTGCTCTTTTGAGAGCGGTCTTGAGCAAAAATAGTGCAACGGTCTTCGCCGACCTGATGGGCAAGAGCCATGAGCAGTGTGCCTGTTCCTGCGGCAGGATCATAACATTCGATATTATGCAGATCAGTTCTGTCGCCTACAAGCAGCCGAGCCATAATAACAGCAATCGCATGAGGCGTGTAGTATTCAGCATAAACACCGCCGCCATTGGTGTTGTAATCCTTGATCATATATTCAAAAATACCGGCAAAAAAGTCATAGCTCTCAGCAAAGGCTTCCTCAAAGGAGAAATTTGCCAACTTATCTATCAAAGCTCTGGCAAACGGTGCGCGCAGAGCGTCATCTGTTACAAAATTTGTAAGTTTCTCGAATAACGGAATTTTTGTATTTTTTGTTGTTTGTGTCGAGAAAATATCAATGTTTTTATCGGCAATATCCGTCATTGTTGCATCAAATATCACATCAAAATCGCCTTTTGCCTGTTGATTCCAAAGGAAAGAGATCGTGTGTTCCGGATTCAGACGAAGTACATCGGGCGAAAGAGAATCCAAAAGGTCAACTCTTTCTTTTTCAGACATTTCAGCATAAGCGATTTCCCATTTTTCTGCTGTTGCAATCTTTGAACTCTTCTTTTTGATTTCATAGCCAAATTTGTCATTCAGAAATTTATACAGAAAAATTTGCGTGATTACTTTGTATTCATTGCCGTCATTACCCATTCCGTAATAGTGGCATACAGCTTTTAAATCATCGATCAATCTGTAAGTTTGCGTTTTAATATCCATCATTTTCTCCTATATTGAGGGACAAGTTTCATTGTATTGTGCCAAATATTCCTTTGCGATCCTGCTTTGGATAAATAATCTATCCTCTCTTTCAGCAGAAATTCCCAGAACATTTATGCTGTTTGAGATTTCAGTCATTACCGTTTGCTCGAAATATGCGTCCTTTTTGAGAATATCGTTACGATCATAGACCTTTTGATCAATCGTTTCCTTGATGTTTGTCAATGCACGGACGAGATCTTCATCATATCCTGAAATAATGATCGTTTCTCCTTCATTTTGTCTTTTGATATTTTCTTCTCTAATACGCTTGTGGACCCTAACAAATTTTGCATCATCGTTATAATGCCTTAATAAAGCTGCATTCTTTTTCTGCAAATCAGTAAGTTTTTGGAGAATTTCATCCATAACACGGGAAGATTCATTAAACTCATCCATGTTTTTAGGTGTAAAACCGTGTTCATGAAAACGAGCGTAAAAAGCTTCCCACAGCGTGATATATTCAGGATCTTCGTGATCAATATTTTCAGTAAATTTTCTTACCAGTTTTTGCAGTTTTTCATTGAGTTCTGCCCCACCCGATACAATCTTTAACTCTTCATCTTTTAGTCTTTTGAAATTGAAAGTGATGTCCTGCATAGCAGAATTTATCATAATGCGTGAGGCATCGTCACCAGCAAAAGCCTCTCGCTGGTTCACAATATTGATATGACGCTGAACCTCGGAAATAAGATCCTTGATTTTAGCAATCTCAAAAGTTCTGAAATACGATTTTAAATCATCATCGCCGAATGTCCTGACGATATTGCAGCAGTCACGGACGTCAATCAACGCTTTTTTCACTTCCAGCAAGAGATTTTTGTCCTCTATATTTGAGATTTCCGTGCTGAACTCTTCCGCATTGTTAAGAGGATAATTGAAGAGTATCTGACGGGCTTTCTGAGTCCGCCGAATCAATTCCTCCGGATCTTCCATGACCTGAGCAACAATATTTACAACATTTTCTCCGCCAACTTCACCAGGATCGTTGAATTTGCTTAATTCCTCAAGATATGCGGCATTTGTCTCATCAAAATTGCGTTTTATATCTGCAAAGTCAACAATAAAACCGTATCTGTTATCTCCATAAGGTCTGTTGACTCTTGTTATTGCCTGAAGCAGAGTGTGATCTTTCAGCTTGCGCCCGAAGTAAAGCCGCTTCAGTCTTGGTGCATCAAAGCCTGTAAGCAGCATGTTGTAGACAATTAAAATGTCTATTTTTAAATTGTCTTTGAAATCGGTAATAACTTTTTCACGGAATTCCTTGTCGTCGCTGTCATAAAGAATGAGTCCCGCTTTAAAACAGCTTTTGTTTGAAGCATTGGCATTCAATTCACCTTGAATTTCGTCGAAATATGCGAACAACCTTCTTGCCTGCTCGCTTGTTTCACAGATAACCATGCCACCCAAGGTAGTATCGCCTTGTTTAATACGAAATTGCTTCAAATCGGTAATAATATATCGAAGCAACTCTTTTACATAGTTTTCATGTTCGATAATATACTCTTTTTTTACATCCTTTTTCTGAACAAGACTTTCAAGAGAATCATAGACATCTGAAAGTTTTTCTTTCCACTGGGTTTCAATATCTTCGCGGATGATTTTCAACGTGTATCCGTCTTGCACAGATTTGTCGTAGTAATAAGTGTGCAGATAATTGCCGAATACTCTCCATGACTCTCTTTCGCTCTTCAAAAGCGGAGTTCCGGTAAGAGCAATCTTGATTGAATTAGGATCTGCATTAAAAAGATTTGCCAGAAAAGAACCTTCAGGCTTATATCCTCTGTGCGCTTCATCGACAATAAAAACTCTCTGCAAATTTATCGCGTATGGAGGAATGACAACTTTTTCATGATTTTCAGCAAAACGCTGAATATTAACTACTGTAATTTCAGCTTGACCAGATTTTCCCTCTTGGGAATTAGAGTTCTCTGGTTTAAATTGGTTCATCAGATCTTCGCGAGAATCAGCTGTTTTGACAACTAAACCTCGCGCTTCGAACTCTTCTTTTGCCTGTTTCAAAAGATCAAGACGGTCAACAATAAAATAATATTTTGCAACCTTGTTGACGCTGGAAAAATAGTCTGTCAGCACATAGGAAAGATGATATGAAAGAGCTGTTTTTCCGCTGCCCTGCGTATGCCAGATAATGCCGGATTTGACTCCTTCAGAGATTTTCTTTCTGACAACCAGTGCAGCAAAAAATTGCTGGTAACGCATGATATGTTTTTGATCTATACGCTCAATGGTTCCATCTTCGCGCTCTTTGTTCTTGTGATAATATGTAATTCCGTATTTAAGCAGGAACAAGAGCCTTTCCGGAGTGCACATGGAAGTCAAAACCCTGTTAGTCGGAGAGTTGGTACCAAGATTGGTCTGGTATTCAGGCGTTGTGTGAATAACCTGATTGTTAAAATCCGACAAAATCCGTTTTTCTGTTTCAGGATTAATCTCTTTGTAAGGAAAATCTCTATTAAATGGAGCAATATCTTGATTTAATGGATTTTCTTCACGGAAACAGTTGAACGAAGTCTTTTTCTTTGCTCCAGTGCAGTAGAAAGCCCCTTGAATAGGCACGATTCCACCGAGAGCATCATATTCCATGTTATTTGAGAAAATCATCAACTGCGTGATGTTGATAAAACGGCGAAATTTCTTATTTGGGAAGCGCTCATTATTCATTCGATTCGCTTCTGCCACCATACCGCCTGGATTATTGGGCTTTTTGACCTCAACAAAAACCAGCGGAAGCCCGTTTACAAACAGCGTAATATCAGGTCTGAAATTATCTTCATCCCGTTTGCAGGTAAATTCAGCCGTGCAGTGATAAGTGTTTTTCTTAGGATCATCAAAATCAACCAGTTTCACAGGAGATACGGATTTAAGTCTTTTGTAAAAACTTTCTCCAATGTCGTCATTGTCCAGTTCTTGCCTGATTGTACGAAGCATTGATTCAGCCTCATCTGCCCGATCAGGATTCAATTTGGCAAATTGTGTTTTAAACACTTCAATAAGAATGTTTGTATCAGGATCATAAACAGTTTTCGACTTATCCTCTGTAATTTTTCCGAAGTATTCATAGCCAATGCGTGTCAAATGCACAAGTGCCGGCATCTGAACTCTTGTCGCTTCATTAAATCCAGGTTCTTTTGACATAGTTTTTCCCTTCGTTTTTCCAACCAAAACCGTCTCTCACTATACCCAAACCCCTGCCCTTTTCAAGTATCTAAATCTTTAATTTTATTAAACAATTTTCTAATTTTAATCTATACAGAGTTAAATAAAAACGCTTGATTTTGAGGCGTGTTTTTAAATATTGTTTTATGATTTTAAGATTTGATATTAGATTTTTACATTGACATTGTTGCGTGAATATTTATTATATGTTTGCGAACAGTTTATTTAGGGAAACAAGATGGAAAATGAAATAGTGATTCACAACGAAATAGACTTGCAATCAAAGATTTACACTATTCGAGAAATGAAGGTGATGCTCGACTTTGATTTGGCTGAAATTTATGGCTATTCAGTCAAGGCTTTCAATCGACAAGTCAAGAATAATATTGATAAATTTGACAAAGACTTTATGTTTCAAATTAACGAATATGAATATTCATTTTTGAGGTGCAAAAATTGCACCTCAAAAATTGAGGCACGAGGAGGACGACGCTATTTACCTTACGCCTTTACAGAACAAGGAATTTACATGCTGATGACCGTTCTCAAAGGTGATTTAGCTACCCGACAAAGCAAAATATTGATCCGACTTTTCAAGGGAATGAAGGATTTTATCATCGATAGCGGGAATCTTATCGGACAGAATGAAGGTGCAAAACTCGCATTTCAGACTTCGCAGAACACGAAAGATATTGCTATAATAAAGGAAACTATGGTTACAAAAGCCGAATTAACCGATTTCATAAAACTTTTCGACACGGGAATCAGAAACGAGGAAATACTGATTCTTGACGGTGAGCCGTTCAAAGCCGATTTTGCATATCAGAAAATCTATGCTACTGCAGAAAAGAGCATAATTGTAATCGACGATTATCTGGGATTGAAAACTCTGCATCATCTCGCAGGTGCGAAAAACGGGGTTCAAATCACGATAATCAGTGACAACAAAGGAAAAAATCCATTGAAACTCACCGAATACAACGATTTTTTGAAGGAATATCCCAATGTAAAAATAAATTTCATCGTTTCTCTTGGCAGGATCCACGACAGGTATATCGCACTTGATTTCGGAACAAAAAACGAAAGACTATATCACTGCGGCGCATCCAGCAAAGACGCAGGGCACAGAATCACGACAATCTTAGAAATCAAAGGAATCGCCGATTACAAAACCACACTTGAATCTCTGCTCTCAAACAGAGAACTGAAGCTAAAATTGTGATTTCCCTGAAAAATGCAAGTTAAAAATGCGGCTTTCTCAGCTTAAATCCTTGTTTTTTTTCGACATTTCCCAGTTTAACACCACAAATAAAAATCGAAGACAAAATCCTGGTGATCCGCGGCCAGCACGTGATGATAGACCGTGATTTAGCGGAACTTTATGGGGTCGAAACAAGATCGTTAAACCAAGCAGTCAAGAGAAATATCGAAAGATTTCCTGAACGATTCATGTTTCAGCTTACAAAAGAAGAAATGTTTTCTATTGAATCTTGTTCAAGATCACAATTTGTGATCTTGAACGAAAAGAAGAGTCGAGGCAGTAACATTAAATATCTACCATACGCCTTTACTGAACAGGGAATTTACATGCTGATGACCGTTCTTCGCGGAAAAACTTTTTTACAGGGAATTTTTAGAGGTTACCTTCATCAGTCGGTTCGTAAGAAGCGTTTCTTACGCAGCGGACATTGTTTGCATTCTCTTTTCTGCTTGGATTCGCCCGTGTTTCAGGGATACCCGCTTCATTATAGACAAAAGTCAGTCCGTTCACGCATCCGGTCTCGCACAGGCATTGATCAACAGGTCATTTCGCCCCGTAGATTTTGTAGTAGTCTTCGATCCTTGACTTCATTTCATCGTCGATGAGGATTTTGCCGTTAACTTTGCGACCGTAGAGATATTCTACAACTTCCGCCATGTTCACGATGGAGAAAGTTTTCATTCCGAAATCGTCACGGATCTCATCAAGTGCGCTTTTATCGCCTGTTCCGCGTTCCATTCTGTTGACCGAGACTGAAAGTGCCGCCAGTTCGATATCAGCCGCCGCTTTGAGGAGAGGAACTGTCTCGCGGATGCTTGTTCCGGCCGTCGTGACATCTTCAATTATGAGGACTCTGTCCCCTTTCTGAAGTTTGTGACCGATGAGGTTCCCGCCTTCACCGTGATCTTTGACCTCTTTTCTGTTGAAGCAGAAGGAGACATTCTTGCCGAATTTCGAGCTGAGGGCAATAGAAGCCGAAACTGCAAGCGGAATCCCTTTGTAAGCCGGCCCGAAAAGGACATCGAACTCCCCGGCAGTATTTTCCATGATCGATTCAGCGTAAAATTCACCGAGTTTCGCGATCTGCTCACCCGTTCTGTATTTGCCGGTATTTACGAAAAACGGGGTTTTTCTGCCGCTTTTTGTGACAAAATCGCCGAAAGTGAGAACTTCACACGCAACCATAAAATCAATGAAATCATGTTTGTAGTTATTCATTTTGACCTCTTAAATTGTTAGAATGTATAGTCTATTTTTCCCATTCCTTTGAGTTCTCTCGGGATGAGTTCCTCTATCCTTCTGCGCTTAGCAGTTTTCCTGGCAGCAGCTTCAGCAGAACATTTTCCGTTGGCAAAATAGTAAAGAGCAGCGGCAAGCTCGCCTTCCCTTTCGTCGCCGAAATCGTGCATAAAATCGTCGGATGCCTGACAATCAGGATCTATTCCAAGGAAGAAATCACCGTAATCCTCTGCATTTGCATATTTAAAAGTGATCGGAACTATTGTTTCCTCGCAGATGTCGAGGGCGTTCATCCCGACCGGTTTCCCGTAAGTCGTTTCACCGACGATAACGACATCAAAAAAAGGTGTCAGCGAGTTAAGCACCATTTCGGAGGCGCTTGCCGTTCCGGAAGAGACGATAAATGCGACTTTTTTCACATTTTCGAGTGAATTTTTCAGTTTTTTCCCTTTATAGTCGACATTTTTTTCCGAGTGTTTGTTGTTGTAGATGATCTTTATGATATCCTGATCCTTGCCCTTACTCCCGGCGACCAGATTCACAAGCTGTTCGGCGATTTTGACGAGCCCGCCGCCGTTGTAGCGCAAATCAAGAACCAGCTGCTCGACATTCTCTTCCTTGAAGATGGCGAACGCTTCGTTAAGCTCATCCTCAGAGGAGTTTATGAACGATTTAAGGTGAAGATAACCTGTTTTAACTCCGCCGCTCTCAAGAACTTTCGATGCTAGAACCGATTTTGCGGTATAATCATCCAGCACGACCGTAGTTTCAAGCTCCTGACCTTCGTCAAGCACAAGAAATTTCACTTCTTCCCCTTTATTTTCAGCATTGTAGACATTGTTCCAGTCGGTTTTTTCCTCAAAACCGGCATCATTCCTGTGCTGCTTGTTGTATTCGCCGTTTTCGTCAAGTTCCTCAACTGTAACACCGTTCATGGCAAGCATTTTCTGACCGCGCCTCAGCCCGGCATCTCCTGCCGGACTTCCTGGATAAACCATCGAAATATAGAGCTCGTTGGCATCATTCCTCATCCATGAAAGCCCCATTCCGTAACGCTTTCCGGCATAATAACCGTCATGTTCAGCTTTTGAAGCGACATACGAAAACCTGTCGATCAGCTTGTCGCCTTCGCGGTATTTAACGGCATTCATCATATCGGCAAGCGAATCGTAGCTGGTCGGATCGATAAGAGGAATATGCTCATACCAGAGATACCACTCTTTCAGATAGGCATAAGCGCGCATTTTGACTGTAGCGTCGGAACACTCAGTCTGGATCTGATTTTCGCACGAAATCAAAAGCATAAAAACTGTAAAAAACACTGTGCATAATTGTTTTTTCATCGTCTCCTCCACAAAAAACCTGAAATTTTACTCAAAAAAACTGATTTTGGAAATTAAAGGACCATGAGAGAATGCAAACTTCTTGTAAAATTAAAGTTTTTCATATATAAACGCGCGGTTTTTATTAACTTGGGTTCCAAGGTTAGTATGAAAAACATCAACAATATCAGAAATTTTTCGATCGTAGCCCACATCGACCACGGCAAATCGACCCTTTCCGACCGTCTTCTCGAAATGACTGGCGGCCTCAGCGAAAGGGAAATGACCGAGCAGTTTCTCGACGACATGGAGCTCGAGAAAGAGCGCGGGATCACGATCAAAGCACGCGCCGTCACTGTTTTTCACGAATACAAAGGCGAAAAATACGAGTTCAACTTCATCGATACTCCCGGACACGTCGATTTTTCCTACGAAGTCAGCCGCGCGCTCACGAGCTGCGAAGGAGCTCTGCTTGTAGTTGACGCGACGCAGGGAGTCGAGGCTCAGACTCTGGCAAACGTATATATGGCTATCGACAACGACCTCGCTATCGTTCCTGTCATCAACAAGATCGACCTTCCAAGCGCCGATGTCGAAAAAACGAAGACTGAGATCGCGGATATCATCGGGATCGATACCGATGACGCCGCTTTAGTTTCAGCAAAAACAGGTGTCGGAGTGAGAGAACTTTTGGACAAAATAGTGACCGAGATCCCTGCTCCGAAAACCGATCCTTCGATGAAAACAAGGGCTCTTGTCTTTGACAGCTGGTTTGACGCTTATGTCGGAGTCAGAATGATGGTGAGAATGTTCGACGGCGAAATCAAAACGGGCGACATCATCCACCTCATGCATTCGGATGCCGATTACGAAGTCATCGAGATCGCGAAATATATGCCTTTTCTCAAGAAAGTGGACTCGCTTTCCGCGGGCGAAGTCGGCGTTATAGCTGCCGGGATCAAGACTATCCACGATGTCAGGATCGGTGAAACGATAACTCTGGCAAACGATCCTACAACTACTCCCCTTCCCGGCTTCAAACCGATGAAACAGATGGTTTTCTGCGGAGTTTTCCCGGTTGAAACTTCAAAATACGAGGAAGTGAAACGCGCCGTTGAAAAGCTCGCCCTCAACGATTCGAGTTTTTCATACGAGCCTGAAAATTCGACAGCTTTGGGTTACGGTTTCCGCTGCGGATTTTTGGGAATGCTCCACCTTGAAATCGTAAAAGAGAGGCTTGAGCGTGAATTCGGGCTCGAACTAATCACGACAGCTCCTAGTGTCGCATACAAAGTCGTCCTCACGAACGGAGATGAAGTCATCGTCGAAAACCCCGACAAACTTCCGAAACCGCAGATAATCGCCCACATCGAAGAGCCGATAGTCAAAGCTTCGGTCTTCACTCCGGCGGAATTTATCGGCGGGCTCGTAAAACTATGCCTTGACAAGCGCGGAAAGCAGAAAAACATGATCTATCAGGCGGCTGACAGAGTCATTCTCGAATACGAAATGCCGCTCAGCGAGATAGTTTACGACTTTTACGACAAACTGAAATCGATCTCGCGTGGATTTGCTTCGCTTGACTACGAATTCGACCGCTACGAAAAGTCGAATCTCGTCAAAATGGATATTCTCATCAACGGAGAGCCGGTCGACGCGCTCTCAGTCATAGTCCACAAAGACAATTCATACCAGATGGGACGCTCGTTAGTCATGAAGATGCGCCGCGTCATACCGAGACAGATGTACGACGTCGCGATCCAGGCTGCTATTGGTTCGACCGTAATTTCACGCGAAACGGTCAAGGCTTACAGAAAGGATGTCACCTCGAAATGCTACGGCGGCGACGTATCCCGAAAGAGAAAACTTCTCGAAAAGCAGAAGGAAGGAAAAAAGCGGATGAAACAGCTCGGAAACGTCGAAATCCCGCAGGAAGCCTTCCTTGCCGTCCTTGAAGCAGGTGAAGAAGAATGATGGAAAAACAAAAAACCGACAGAAAGATCCCATGGTATGACCTTAAGTCGCAGTTTCTGAGGATCTGGAAAAAACTCATTCACCTGAACGCAGACCCGCACGATATAGCGTTCGGTCTTGCGCTCGGGATTTTTGTCGGATTTCTCCCGATAATGGGAATTCAGATGGTTGTCGCCGGGCTTGTGTGCCTTCCTTTCAAGCATGCGAACAAACCGGCGGCGGTTGCCGGAGTGTGGATCACGAACCCGCTGACAGTAATTCCGATCTACGCTTTCATCTACTGGATCGGAACTTTCTTTTATCCGGCAGATCACATTGTCACGCCTGGCACGATCATGTCAAAAATGAGGGCAGTTCTCGAACTTGAAGGCTTTGTGGAACAGACAAAAGGATTTCTTGCTCTTGGAGCCGACATCTTTCTTCCGATGTGCATCGGAGGCGCAGTCGTAGGACTTATCGCGATGATCCCGACTTACTTCATAACCAAAAAATCGATCACGGTTTACCGCGCGAAAAAAAGCGCAAAGAAGGCAGGTCAGGATGCAAAGTAGCGGAGTAACTGTTTTCGACCTTGAAACGACCGGCCTTTCGCCAAGTTACGGCGACAGGATCACTGAAATCGGAGCTGTCAAACTATCCGGTAACAAGCTTTGCGGAGTTTTCCAGACTCTAGTAAACCCCAAAAGAAAAATTCCTGACAAAATCGTCGAAATAACCGGGATCACTAACGAAATGGTTTGCGACAAGCCCACGATCTCTCAGGTCCTTCCTCTTTTTGTGGACTTTATCGGCGAAGATATCCTTGTTGCGCATAACGCCAAATTCGACACTTCTTTTCTTCGCTACGAGCTGAAGGAATGCGGCATAAACAAGAATTTCGAGACCTACTGCACTCTTCTCAACTCGCGCAAAGAAGTCAAGACATCAGCCAATTTCAAACTTTCGACTCTTAAGAATCACTTCAACTTAAAGCCGATGGGAGCTATGCACCGCGCCCTTTCAGACGCTTACGTCACGGCTCAGCTTTATCTCAAACTCACGAAAAACTGGGGAACCGATACCATGAACCAGTTTGAAAAGGAAATCGAACGCCTTACCGCTTCGATGGAAAGCGACGACCTCTTCCTTATAGATCCTAAAATCATGTGATTCCGGCGATCCTTTCGCTTATTGCATCACATGATTTTCCGGCATTTCCGCAGAAAAAACGAGTTTTTCCTTTGTGACCGGGTGTTCGATTTCAAGAGAATAAGCCCAAAGTGCGATATTTGAACCGATTTTTGCGTTTTTGTTGTATTTGTGATCGTTCACGATCGGCAGTCCGCGCGACGAGAGCTGGACTCTGATCTGGTGCGCTCTGCCCGTTTCAAGCGTGATTTTAAGCAGAGACCTGCCATCTTTTGAGTTCAGTGTTTCGTAGGAAAGGCGCGCGAATTTTGCCTTTGGATTCTCTTTTTTCGATACAAAGACCTCGTTTGTCGCTTCGTTTTTGACGAGATAATCTTCGAGAACCGCTTTTTTCTGCTTCGGAATCCCGTCAACAATAGCTAAGTAGCACTTTTTCCAGACATTCTGCCTTATCTGCTCGCTAAGACGTGACGCCGCCTTCGAAGTTTTTGCGAAGACCATGACTCCGCCGACCGGCTGGTCGAGCCTGTGGACAATGCCAAGAAACACATTGCCCGGTTTATTATATTTTTTTTTGAGATAATCCTTCAGAATGCTCTGAAAATCGTCGTTCGAAGCTGCGTCGTTCTTCTGGACAGCGATCCCCTGCGGCTTTACGACGACAAGAAGATGGTTGTCTTCAAAAAGGATTTCAGGCTGCATGATGTCGGACTATTTCCATTCGATCGCTTTCCACTCTTCGTCAGTGAAAAGTTTTGAAGTGTAGTGGACGCCGGAAATAGCGTGATATGTAGAATCTATGCGGAGCTCCTCGTTGTCAGGCCTCATGCTGAGCGCACCGCGGACTTTGTCGGGACGCTTTACCCAGTAGGTGTCTTCGTCTTTGAACTGAAGACCGAGAACATATCCCATCATTCCGCGCAGAGTTTTTGAATATCTTTCATAACGCTCTTTGTCACCGATCTCGCGTGCAAGTCTTGTTGCCGCCGAAAGACCTTCGGAATAAACGCCCGTTCCGGCAAACTGCGTACTCAAAGCGCCCTGTCTGCCGGGTTCCGCATCGCTTCCGAGCGGTTTGTATTTTTTGAGCATCCAGTCTTCAAGCTGGAAAACGAAATCTGCATATCTTCTGTCTTTTGTAATGCTCCAAGCTTCCTGATAAGCGCGTACCTGCCAGGGAACAAACGGTCCCTGCTGGTTTTCCTTGTTGTTCCAGAACGCCTGATAGAATTCGTATGCTTTTTCGACCGCTTCAAGTGCCGGTTTATATTTTGTTTTTTTGTAATATCTCGCAAGGATGAGAAGCGTTTCGCCGGGATAGTACATCTGGTCGACATCGCGGTAATTTCCGGCGAAATCGGTGAGAAGTTTGCCGTCCGGCTGCTGCAGTGAGATTATCGCGTCAGTCATCTGTTTCATCGTCGCTTCATAACCAGGAACTTCGAGTTCAAGCATCGCGCCAAGCAGGAAAGCGGTCCCGGCAATACTGCGGACTCTGCGCTGATAAGGCCAGTCGAGCCACTTTCCGTTGTGACCTTCCTTCAAAAATCTTGCAAAAGTGTCGATCGCCTTTTTGACGCTCGCGATTTTAACGGGATCTTTCTGGTCTTTTGCGATCTCAGCAAGGACAAAAACAGCGTTCAGGTTGCGAAGTCCCCAGTCTTCATCGGGTTCAAGATCCTTCGACGGAAAGAAAGTGTACATGTATCTGCCAGCTTCCTCGCCTTCAGTCAGCTGATTTTTCAGATACCATCCCCACGAATTGTTGACGGCATCTATAAGATCCTGTCTAGTTACATTTTCGACATAGACACGGCTTCTCGTGAAGGCAAGTTCCTTCGCCTTTTCCATTTTTTCGCTGAGAACGAAATCCTGAGTCATGAAAACAGTGATTTTAGCGTTTTTCCACTCGTGTTCAGGAAGTCCCGCATCAACTGCAAGCTGGCGGACAACGCCTACACCGTCTTCGATCTGAGTTCTGACGATATAAACAGGCAGGATCGCCGCGCTTTTGCCGTCTTTCGAGAGCGTGAATCCCATTCCGGCTCTCTTTTTTGCGTTGAGAAGCTGCTCGGAAGGATTTCTAAGTTCCATCTGCGAATGAAGGACAGAAAGCTCGACTGATGCCGGAGCTGTCTCGTCGGGTTTGATTTTTTCGGTAAGCTCTTTCAGCGCAGCCGAAAGCGTTGCCGCCGAAGAAAGGACCATGTCTGTGACAGCCGCGTTTCTGAAAACAGAGACAGCAAGACCGACTTTTTTGTTTCCGAGTTCTGCCGGGACTGCCGAAACGACATCTTCCGCACTGCATTTTTTATTTGCAAAGCAGCGGATCTTCTCTGCGATGAGCTGAGCGTCCTCGAGCGTGATCTTTTCGGTATTGAAAGCCTCGATCTGCGCGATCATCGGCACCTTGGAACGTTCTCTGACGACCGTAAAATCGGTTTTTCCGTAAAGTTTGCCGCCGACTTTGATATCGAGACGCCAGTTTCCGGCAGCCATCGGCTTCGGTCCTCTGTAATAGACGAGCGAACGCTTCCATTCGGGCTTCATATCCATCACTTTCGTGTAAGCTGCCTTTCCTTCAGGATCGATCCAGATAAATTCAGCCTCATATCCCTTTTCAGTCGGATTCCAGTAAGCACGCGAAGCCACTTTTTCGGCATCTACCGGAAAAGTGTCGGTGATTTCCTTGAGATCCGACGAATCAGGGTTAGGAATGCCGACGATAACGGTTTTCAGATTGCTTTCACTGGCAATCGTGTCAGTTTTTTCATAATTGGCTTTGTTGCATGAAACAAAGGCCAAAACAAGCAGAACAAGCGTTAAAAGTTTTTTCATTTTCTCCTCCACAAGAAAAATCGCATTATCCTACATAAAAAAAGGCAGTTGGCAAAATTTCAGCGGATCAATTTAAGAATTATAAGATTTTTTCAGCGGTTTTCAGACAGATTTTTAATCACCGTATGCCTTGTTGTTGACTCTGATGCAAGTGCCGTGCGGAACAACTTCGCCGCTGCTGGCGTTGATCTCGTCAAGAACTACGCCCGTAATTCTTACACCTGATGAAGCGCTCCAACCGTCATCTTTGTATGAAACCTGAATACTTCCTTCTCTTTGGAAGTAAGTTTTTACACCTTGGCAGACATAGTAATAACCGTTCCACCAATCGCCGTATTCAGTGCATGATTCATCTTCGTAAATATAAACAAAAAGTCCTTTTGAACTGTTCCATTTAGTCTCGGAAAGGTTGTAAGTTTTGGAGGTAAAAGGATCAGAACCGTCAAATCCGATGTAGAAATAATCAGTTTCTTCGCCTCCTGTGTCGGGAGTGTAGGTTGTGTAGTAAACATAATCATGATCGTAGCTGTCGGTATCCTGTGTGAGACTGCTGCCGAGAGTGATCGTAATGCACGGATCTTCAACTACATCTGCATCACCAGTTTCGGTGTCGGCATCACCAGTTTCGGTGTCGGCATCGCCAGTTTCGGTGTCAGTATCGCCTGTTTCCGTGTCAACATCGCCTGTTTCCGTGTCAACATCACCGGTTTCAGTGTCGGCATCGCCGGTTTCTGTATCAACATCGCCTGTTTCCGTGTCGGCATCGCCGGTTTCTGTATCAACATCGCCTGTTTCCGTGTCAACATCACCGGTTTCTTTATCAACATCGCCTGTTTCTGTGTCAGGCTCATCGTGTTCTATGTCGGAATCGCCAATTTCCGTGTCCGGTTCGTTGATTTCTGTACCGGAATCGCCGGTTTCATCACCTTGATCTCCGCCGGGATTGCCTGTGTCAGAGCCGGAATCTGCCGTATCGCTTCCGGTGTCTCCGCCCTGATCTTCGCTATCCTCCCAAACATTGTCCTCATTCGAGGAATCAGCCGAATCCTCTTCGGAAGTGTTGTCAGAGTTGTTGCCTGAATTGTTACCTGAACTGCTGTTTCCCGTGTCGACCAGATCTCCTAAATCTTCGAAATCTTCATCAGACAGACTGCAGGAAACCAAAAAGCTCGTTGCAATAATTAAAGCCGCTACAGTCAAAAACTTCTTCATGGAGCACCTCCAAAATTAAAAAACGAAACAAGTAATTGTACTTATTTTTTTTAATAATGCGAAAAAAATTTATAAATCCACGGATTTTTATTTTGACAGGCTATTTCTGTGTATCCAGTACCACAGATTCGATTTTAAAACATTTGCCGCCTGCGACGAAATTCATCATCAGTTTTTTGTCGAAAGTTGCTTCAAAGATCCTTGCCGTAAGCGTTCCTTTGATCCTGTTGTCCTCATCGACACTGCTTATAGTCAAAGTTCCGTCATGCTGGAAATACTTTTTTGCATATTCATTGTATCCGGAAGCGTTTATGAACATATCCGAGTAAACGAAAACACATTCCGAGCATGTTTTATACTGCAAATTCCTTCCGCTTCCGAGATCGTATGTTCCGGCAGTGATCTTATGTGTATCCAGGTCCTGATAAAACTGTATCGTCGCCCGGGGATCACTGCCGCCGCTTCCTACTGCATAAAAACTGTCTATTGAATAGAGGACCAGCTTGCTCCAGTCAACGGAAAGGCCTGTACAACCAGAAAAATCAAGGTCGACGCATTTGAACTCATCGTTGCAGCCCTGATCGTGTCCGCAAAGACAGGTACCGCCGCAGCCGTCGTCACCGCAACCTGTACCGTCACACTGAGGAACACAATCAGGCACATCAGCGTCATCTGCATCATCCGAATCATTGTCGTTTTCGGTATCTTCGGTGTCAGCCGGGTCATCGTCGCTACCGTTCTCAATGTCACCGGTATCAGCCGGTTCGTTATCATTTTCCGTTTCAGTCTGACCATTGTCACCGCCATTTTCGCCGGTATTGGCATCATCGCTTTCGTACACCGGAACAGTATCGCCGGAGTCTGCGGTATCGGTTTCATCAGCCTCCTGTGCCGTGTCACTCTGACTGCTGCCGTCAGTATCTCCCGTTTCCGGTGTTTCTTCTTTGCCGCTGCCGCACGAAACCATGAAAACCGCGCAGAAAAGCGCGAAAACAATCAAAAATTTCTTCATTTTTATCTCCAAAATATCAAAACTAACCGTAAATGAATCCTCTTCTGCCGTCGATCGTGAGCGTGCAGAGAACATTTCTGGTCTCGCCGCCAAAAGTGAAAGTCTTGTTCACTTCGTCGAGGACGAGAGATTTGCAGTTGACGACACCGATCTTGCCGAGTCTGACAGCCGTGACAGCCGCGTGTGAAGTAGCTCCGCCGCGGGAAGTGAGAAGTCCGTCGGCTTCGAAAATCATGTCGATGTCGTCGCTGACGGTGTCGGGACGCATAACGATCATTTTTTCGCCCGGGTAGAGCTGTTTACACTTTTCGATGTCTTCCATCGAGAAGACGACACGCCCTGTGAGAACATTGTTGCCGATACCTGTTCCTTCGCCAATCAAGGTCAGATTGTCTGGAACAAGCTCTTCCTGCATGAGGTCGTTCTGGTGGTACGAGCGGATCTGCAGGATGTGAAGGTCTTTTTTCTTCGATGTTTCGAAAGTGAACTCGATCTCCTGATGACCGAATCCGCGCTTACTGATGAGTTCAGTAGAAATTTCGTTAAGTGCAGAATATATTTCAGGAAAATCTTTTTCCATACTGACATCCGGCGCATTTTTCATATTGAGCCGCTGCTTTTCCGAAACAGGATACGGGTGAACAAGACCGCCGACGATATCCTCGCCCTGCGAACACATTACGAAATCGCCGTAAAGGTTGACTTTTCTGCCTCTTCCGTTTGGTTCACGGGTGAAAACAACGCCTGTTCCCGAGTCGTAGTTGATGTTTCCGAGAACCATTTTTTGCACGATAACAGCGGTTCCCCACTCGCTTGCGATATGGAGTTTGTCGCGGTAAACCAGGGCGCGGCGCGAATTCCACGAATCGAAGACGGCATGGATCGATGTGAAGAGCTGCTTGTGGAGATTCTGCTCGAATTTGACATTCTGGCTTTCCAGGATCTTCATGTATTCCTTTGCGACAAGTTTCATGACTTCGGGCTTGAAACCTATTTTTTTCTCGACTTTGTAAACTTTTTTGAAATCGGCGATGACGGCGTCGAACAAGTCGCGGTCGATCCCGAAATTCATGCCCCATGTCTGGATGAGACGGCGGTAGCAGTCCCACGAAGTCCAGCCGTAGTTTTCCTTTTTGGCGAGCTGTTCAACAAATTCGTCGTTCATTCCGACATTGAGGAAAGTGTTCATCGCGCCTGGCATCGACATCGCAGAGCCGCTTCTGACCGAAAGCATGAGCGGATTGTTCGGGTTTCCGTACTGAAGTCCTGTTTTTTCCTCAAGGATACCGAGTTCGTCGGATATTGTCGTATAGATCTCCTTTTCGATTTCGGGGTGCTTCATCAGAGCCTCGCGACGCCTGAAAAGCTCTGTCGTGAGGATGAATCCGTGCGGAACAGGCATACCGTAAGCCTTGATTTTTTTGAGGAAATAGCCTTTAGCGCCGAAGAAGACCTGATTGTCGAGCTCGTCGTCCTTTTTGTCTATTTCGGAAATTATCGACTTGCGCTTGTAGGTCATGATCATGTGGATATCTTCCTGCGTCAGATTCTTCGGGATGCCGTGCAGGATCGAAAGGATGTAGTTTATCAGGCTGTCGATCTGCTGCATAAGGAACGATGATGAAATGATGTCGCGGTAAAATTCCTCGCTTTTCTTGTGGATGATTTTCTCCTTATCTTTCTCCGACGAAACGGTGAGATTGTGCTTTTCGATATACTGTTCAAGGACGATCTTGAGGTTCTGGTCGTGGATCCCCAGGAAGTAGTCGTAAACGATCTTGCTCAGATCCTCGGCGAAAAATTCAAAAATGTTGGTGTACTGGTGCAGCGAGAAACTTGACGAGACAAGGCTGTATTCGAGCATTTTGAGGTCGGAATTGAAACCTTCGCTCGTGATACCGCCAAGCTCCAGGCCTTCGCGGAAAAGTTCAAGGATCTCGCAGGTTTCTCTCAGGTTGTCTGCCGAGACATAAGGAAGTTTCGTAGTCGAAACAAGTTTTTCTACCATAGTGGAAACAAGCTGTTCCATCCTGTAGATCATGCCCAAAGCCTCGAATTTCGGCTCGCGGTATTCGCCGTACATCGAAGGAATCCCGATCGCGATGTGGCGTTTGTAATAGATGTTCTCGACTCCTTCGGTCTGCTCTTCCGAAAGAACAGTCTTTTTGAGCGAAGACATGATTTTGAATGCGATACGAACCGCGTTTTTCCAGTCGGAAGCGTTCATCGCCGCTTCGAACTCGTCTATTGTCGCCTGATGTATGTATGTGATTTTTTTAAGTTTTTTTGATATATCACCAGGATTCAGATAATATTTTTCCTTGAGAAGAAGGTAAATGTTGAACAAATATCCGACTTTCTTCTGCTCTACTTCATGCCCTGCTCCGAAATCTGCGATTATCTTCTCGACTTCCGCGGGTTTCATGGCGAAAAGCGTTTCGTAGTCGCCTCCTGCCTTGCTCGTAACGAAGCGCGCGACTTCGTGCAGCCCCTCATACATTTCGCCCGCAGGTTCGAGAGTTTCGTAGATCTCATCCGGAATTTTGTTCTGGAGATGCTCTTTTTTGCCGGTGAGCCAGAAAACGAAAACATCTTTCGCAAGCTGGATGTGGGTGTTGTTGCTCTCGGCGTGGATCTGCTTTCTCAGGAAGTGAGTAAGCTTGTCCTTTCTGTGGCATATCTCGTCGATCGCGGTCGAAATTTTGCGGAGTTCGCCCTCAGCGCCGATCTCGTTGAAGTAAACAGGGAAAAGAACGGCGATCTGGCGGGCAATGTGGTAAGCCGGCGCGATCTGGCTGTTCAAAAATTTAGTGACATCGCTCTGGAAAAGGTCTGTATCGGAAATGAAAACGCCGCCGATCCTGAGATTTACAAGCAGAGCCGAAAGAAGTTTCGTGCTTTTCGACGGATTCACTTCGATTATTTCAAGCCATGTCCTGATGTTCTTTACATGGTTTTTGTCGACTATCATCTGCCAGTCCGAGTTGACACCTTTAAGTTCGGGATAGACGAATCCGAAGCGGATCACGGCATCAAAAAAGTGGTCGCATATCACCGCGCTGCCGCGTTTAACGATTTCTTTTCCCAAAGTTTTGACGCAGTCGAGGATCGCACTCTGGAAAAGCTCTCGGACCGGTTTGAAGAAGTCGAACATGCGGGTTATGAAGCGTTTTGCCTCTCCGGCATCGTCGATCGAAACGATTTTCAAAGTTCTGTTGAGGTCAAAAAGGAGGTATTCTCGCAGACTTTCCATCGATGAGAAATCGAGAAGATAGAAAATGTAGTAAATTTTGCAGATCGGCGTAGGAATAAAGTCGATCGTATTGCGGAATCTGTCTGTAAAAAAGGTGTAATCGGGCAGTTTGAAAAAATCCTCGCACTTCCCTGCCTTTTCGATCCCCTCTTCGCATTCAGTAAAAAGTTCCGGAGGAAACTGCGAAGCGATCGCGTTTTCGATCTCCAGCGCTTCGTCACCGTGCTCGATTTTCCTCTTGCCGAGCCACTCCGAAAACGATTCTACATTTTTCCAGTAGTCGAGATTTATCCTCATGACGCGCTTGAGCATTCTGAAAATTCTTTCGCTGAAACGCTCGTCTTTGCAGATCTCCGAAACATATTTTTTGAGCGAGCTCGAAGCTTCCATCAGTCCGTCGTTGCCGTCGGCGAGAACAGTATCAGTGATGTCAAGATACGAATTGAAAACTTCGTCAGGAATTTTGTTGCTCTGAAGGATTTTGTAAAGCAGTTCAAGAACATTGAAAATCGTCTGACGGAGCCTGTTGCGCTGCGGAATGTCGAGCTTCTGCGAAAAAATCTGCATGAAGTAGCCGCCGAGCATTTTCATTATCTCGCCGCTTTCTGGAAGATCGGCAAAAACCCACATGTTTTCGAGCGTTATCCAGCGGTAAGCCTCGATAACTTCAGAAAAATTCGGAAACGGATGGTTGAGTTCGAGAAAGAAAGTCCTCATCCTTTTTTCAAGCAGAGGATGCTTTTCCACCGCGCCGAGAATGAATTTTTCCTGCTCCGAAAACTCGTAAGAAGCAACAAAAGTTTCCGCCAGATTGACTTTCAAAGCCTCCGAAGTCTTTATCACGCCTGACATCTGAACCTCCAGAATTATAAAAATTTTTTTAAAAGTTAAAAAACAGCAAAAATCACGCGCTTATAGCACAAAATTGTAAAAAAGTAATTTTAAAGAATAATTACGGAACAACCGCCTTTACCGTCTGAATCTGAAGAATTGTCTGAATTTTCGGAATTTGAATCGCCGGAATCAGCAGTATCTCCCGAATCATCCGTATCGCCTTGATCTGTTTTACCGCCGGAACCTTCACCTGAATCTGCCGTATCGCCTGAATCAGATGTGTCACTTGAATCAGATGTGTCGGCAGAATCAGCGGAATCAGCTGAATCCGACGAATCCGCCGTGTCTTCGTCCGGGTCTTCACTTCCTGAATCGGTCGTGTCTGCCGGATCGTCGTCAACGACTTTCGGAGTTATTTCAAACTCCTCGAGAACAAACTGCAATAAATTGATTTTATTATCTTTTTTAAGAATCGTCTCAAATGGGAATCCCATAACGAAAACTTTTTTCATATCGGTTTTCGTCAGAATTCCGGCACCAAGCGTCATCGCATTGTCGTAGAAAAGAACTGTTTTGCCGTCATTTGAATCAAACGGAGCAAGAACATCGGCATATTCAGCCTGATAAACGGATGTTCCGTCATCAAAAAATCCTGATATTGCCGACAAATCATCTGTTCCTACGAAAGTGTAGAGTCCCGATTTGTCATCGACATACTTCGCGTTCAGAGTTTCGTTGAAAAATGCTTTATCGTCTGCATCGCCTCTGTGGTCAAGATCCCAGCCGATTTCGGCACCGCTTACGAAAAGTGCACCGCCGTTATTGAGATATCCGTCAATTTTCGTCTGCTCGTCCGCATTGAAAGTCTCGTCCTCTGTACTCTGCTCGCCCAAAAACCAGACGATCATATCGTACTTTGAAATATCAATTCCAGCGACATTTGCCCTCTGTGTGAAATCAAGCGAATATCCGAGTTCACTAAGAAGAGGCACATAGTATTTCGCGTAATCGAAACTATTAACATTTTCAAGGATATAGCGGTGATTTGCGCTGCCGCCATCATTAAAGCGCGGCATAGCGTTGTCGATCCTCTCAAAACCGTCGACGACAAGGATCTGAGCGCCTGTTTTGACCGGAACTGCTGCAGCTACCGCACTCGGGAAGGAAACTCCGCCGGCATTGTATGCGACGACTCTGAAGTAAACCGGCTTGTTCCGTTCGAAATTTCCGGTCCATTCGAGCACGTTTCCGACATCCTCGCCGTCATTGAAAGCAAATCCGTCAGCTGAAGTCTGCACGAAATAACCTGTCGCAGGATGACCTTTGTAATAATTCGGAGAATCGCTTTCGGGAGCGTCCCAGAAAAGCGTTACCGAGCCGTTTGCATTGGTTCTTGTCCTCAGATTACGCGGACTTCCAGGCAGAAAAACAGGTGTTGTGCCGTCTTTGTCGGCATAATACTGAACAATTCCCTGATATGCGGCACGCGAAACTATATCGCGGAATTTCGGGTTTCTGAGCATCGGGGCATCAGTTTTTGAAGTGTGGAAAGCAATCTCGACAATGATTGAAGGCATCTTGTTGTTTACACTTGCATTTACTTCACCCAGATTTGCGCTGTAAATTCCGTTTTTTCCGTTTGCTCCGTAAGCCTTGTATGAAGTGTAAAAAGTTTTTCCGGCAGCCAAAACTCTGTTGTGGACAAATTCAGCCAGTTTTTCGCTGCCCGGATACTGGTCGCCTGGCACATACCCATCCCCCGAATTCAAAGTCGCGCTGTAAATATAAGTCGAAAGCCCACTTGTAGTATCGTCCGTGGCACTGTAGGGGGCATTTGAATGGAAAGCGATATAAAGCGCGTCGTCACTGGACTCGGTTTCCCATGCTGCCCAGCGCGGACGGGCTCTGACATCGTCATCACGGTCGTTGGACATATATCCATAGGTTTTTCCGTAAGTTCCGCCAATAAACTGAATATTGTGGACTGCAGATTCTTCCCAGTGCGGTTTGCCGGAAACCTGACTGTTCCGCGTGATAACCGAATCACCGCCGCCGAAACGGACTGCATCGGCAACGATTTTTCCGCTTGTGCCGCTAAGCGTTACCGATCCGTTTTCCCGCGAAAGACCGGCACGAAAATAATATCTGCCGATATCGATCCAGGTAGAACCGTGATGCTGCTGGTTTACCATGACATCGGAAGTTCCGCCTGCATGTCTGACGGTATAAAGTGCCGCATCGGTATTGCCTTCAAGCCTTCTGTAACTTACATAAACATGATAGTAGCCGTCTTCGGGAATATTCGCCGTCCAGCGTGCCCAAGTACCGGAAGCAGCTGTAGCCTCGCGGAATCTTCCGTTTTTAAGAGGATTGAAATTACGCTCTATCGGATATTCAGTCCTTCCGTAACCGCCGAAAGAGTCGCTTGTATTTTTTGTCCAGCTGCCGCTTTCTTCGTAAATTCCGTCGGAATCTTCATAAGTCGTGCCGTCGGCATCGTCGATTATCACCATTTTTCCCTGACGGTCTCTTTCTCGCGCCGAGAAAACCAAAGCACCGGCATTCTGAAGATAAGGAATCAGAAAATAGCTGACGATCTCGGCGTTCGAATCGTCTTCTACCATTCCCTGCGAAAGATAACGCTGGGTATCCCATTTTGATTTTGAGGTATCGTAAGTCCAGCCGTGTCCAGCGCTTACAAAAATGGTTTTTCCCGAAAGTGTGCCGGTGATGTTTCCGTGCTTAACATGCGGAGAAAGTGATCTTGTCTTTTTGGTTTTCGGCTTCGCACCGCCGTTTTCTTCCTCTTCTTTTGAGATAACAGGCGGTTCTTCAGGCAGAAACTCTGCCGCATCCTTGTATTCGCCAGACTCGTCCGTTCTCAAAAAGACTCTGAGATGCCTGAAATCGACATTCAGCGAAACAAGGGTATTCAGGTAGAAACGGCTCAGCGCTTCGAGTTTTATATCATTGAAATCATTGAGATAACTTTCAGGAACGGTGACAAAAAACGAAGCTGCCTTTGTTTCAGTGTTCACAACAACTCTGTCGACCGAAATCCCTTTGATCTCAAAATTTCCGAGCGGAATATTGAATTCGACCGCAAAAACTGCGGAAAAACAAAACAAAACAAAAATAAAAGCCAAAATTTTCTTCATAAAAACCTCACAAATATTAGGATTTCTATGCTTTTCCTGCGCTTCCGAGAACGTTGATGTTTTTGTGTTTGTAAAGCTCTTTGAGTGCTTCACGCGCCGGTCCCAAGTATTTTCTCGGGTCGAATTCAGCCGGTTTCTCGGCAAGGACTTTTCTGACTGCCGCTGTCATAGCAAGGCGGCCGTCGCTGTCGATATTGATTTTGCAGACAGCGCTAGCAGCAGCTTTGCGGAGCTGTTCTTCGGGAATACCGATCGCGTCTTTGAGTTTTCCGCCGTAAGTATTGATTATTTTTACCAGATCCTGCGGAACTGAAGAAGAGCCGTGAAGGACTATCGGGAAGCCCGGAAGCTTCTTTTCGACTTCTTCAAGAATGTCGAATCTGAGAGGCGGCGGAAGAAGGATCCCGTCTTCGTTTCTTGTGCACTGCTCAGGTTTGAACTTGTTCGCGCCATGGCTTGTTCCGATTGATATTGCAAGGGAGTCAACGCCTGTTTTGCCTACGAAATCAATTACCTGCTCTGGCGGAGTGTAGGAAGAATGCTCGGCAGAAACTTCGTCTTCGATGCCTGCCAAAACGCCGAGTTCGCCTTCAACCGTGACGTAATCTTTCTGCGAGTGGGCGTATTCGACGACTTTTTTGGTGAGTGCGACGTTTTCTTCGTAAGGAAGGTGCGATCCGTCGATCATTACCGAGCTGAAGCCGTTGTCGATGCACTGTTTGCAGATTTCGAAATCGCCGCCGTGGTCAAGGTGGAGAACGACGGGGATCGGATAACCGAGTTCTTTCGCGTATTCGACCGCGCCGCGTGCCATGTTTCTGAGCAGTGTTGCGTTCGCATAATCACGAGCACCTTTTGAAACCTGCAGAATTACAGGAGATTTCGTTTCGACGCACGCCATGATGATTGCCTGAAGCTGCTCCATGTTGTTGAAGTTGTAGGCCGGGATCGCATAACCGCCTTTAACAGCCTTTGCGAAAAGCTCTTTCGTGTTTACAAGACCGAGTTCTTTGTAACTTACTGTCATTTTTGACTCCATAAAATGTTGAAAAAACTTAAAACGCGGAATTATAGCCGGAATTGAGAAAAAATAAAG
>Ga0310696_10001426_pt1 | contig 34627 bp, 28 predicted proteins | sample AusTroGonzalo_MG_4_FD_203885 | JGI IMG/M metagenome (GOLD analysis project Ga0310696, IMG submission 203885) | Bovine rumen microbial communities from tropical cattle in Woodstock, Queensland, Australia - Gonzalo_02 (v2) (version 2) | ecosystem: Host-associated > Mammals > Digestive system >... | reverse complement strand
CCTGGAGGGCTTCGACGAGCTGGTCTCCAAGAAGAGCCTCTCCCTTCTAGACGGTGCCGACGCGGTTTTGTTCATGATGGACTGCACCGAGGTCACCCCCGAGGACCAGATGCTTCTCAAGGTCCTGCGTCCCTACACCGACAAGATCGTCCTTGTGGTCAACAAGATCGACGACCCTGCCCGCGAGGACCTGATCTGGAACTACTTCTCATACGGCTACCAGCGCATCGTGGGAATCTCATCCTCTCACGGACTCGGGATCGATGCCCTTGAGGAGACCATAATGGGCATGCTGGACCTGGAGGACGGAACCGAGGATGTCGAGGACCTTCGCGAGGAAGAGGACAGGCAGAGCATCCGCCTTGCCGTCCTGGGAAAGCCCAACACGGGAAAGAGCACCCTGACGAACCTCCTGACGGGACTAGATCTGTCCATCGTAAGCCCCATTGCCGGAACCACGCGCGATGTGGTGAAGGGGGACTTCTCATACAAGGGAAACGCCTTCGTCATCCTGGATACGGCCGGAATCAGGCGCAAGTCCAAGGTCGAGGAGGATGTGGAGTACTACTCGGTCAACAGAGCCATCAAAACCATTGACGAGGCCGATGTGGTGCTTCTGATAGTCGATGCCATAGAGGGTCTTTCCGAGCAGGACAAGAAGATCGCCAACCTGATTGTTAGGCGCGGCAAGGGCGTGGTCATAGTTCTGAACAAGACGGATCTTCTCAAGGGTGTTGCCAACGAAAGGCAGGCCATCGAGGACAGGGTGCGCTTCCAGTTCCCGATTCTGAACTTCGCACCGATCTGCTTCATCTCCGCCGCAAAGGGCAGTGAGATAGGGCCCATGCTGGACACGGTCCTGAAGGTCAACGGCCAGCTTTCCAAGAGAATAGACACGGCCACACTGAACAACGCCCTTAAGGCCTGGGGCGAGGCATACCAGCCCTCGCGCGGTGCAGAGGGACATTTCAAGGTCTACTACGGCACCCAGATCAGCGCACGGCCTGTGAAGTTCCTGTTCTTCATCAACAGGAAGAAGGATTTCCCGCAGACCTATGTTCAGTACCTGAAGAACTGCATCAGGCGCGATCTGGGCTTCAACGACGTTCCCATCGAGATAGACCTTCGCGAACGCGAGAGAAGCGAGAGCAACCACAAGCTCGGACAGAACGCCAAGGTCAGACCTGCCGAGGAGCAGGAGGCCAGGGCCCAGAAACCCAGGAAGGAAGCTCCCAAGGGCGGAAAGGCCAAGGCGAAACCGGCTGCCAAGAAAGTAGGAGCCAAGGCCAAGGCGATTGCGGTCAAGAACGCCAGGACCGCATACAAGACCAAGAAGACGGGAACAGGGAAGACCAGATGAGATACAAGGCGGTCTGCTTCGACATAGACGGCACTCTCTATCCCATAAGTGTGATGAACAGGAGGCTGTTCGCTCTTTCGGTCGCCCATCCCATCTTCGCCTCTAGGTACATGAGGGCCAGGAAGAAGTTCCGCCGTCTTCAGCACGGCTTTGAGGGCAATGTACGTTTCAGACAGCGCGAGGCCATGGTCATCGAGGGAATCAGCGACTCGGGGGCATCGGGCTGGGAGAAGACCGGAGAGAGGCTGGAGAAGTGGTTCTACAGGCCCATGGAGAGGCTGTACCGCAAGACCGGGGCCTTCGACGGGGTGAGGGAGACGTTCCTGCTTCTCAGAAAGAAGGGTGTGAAGGTCGGGGTGTTCTCGGATTTCCCGCTTTTCTCGAAGCTGGAGGGGATGGATCTTGCGGACCTGGTGGATTTTGCGGCCTCGAGCGACGATGTGGGTTTCCTGAAACCTGATGGACACTGTTTCGAATATCTGCTGTATAATCTTAAGATGGATGCAAGCGACGTTCTTTACGTGGGAGACAGCTACGAGAAGGACATCGTCGGAGCGTCCGGTGCGGGGATGGATGCTGTTCTGATCTCTGCACAGGGTGGGGATTATCCGCTGGCAAAGGCGGTTTTCCGCACCTGGAAGGAATTTGACGCCTGGCTTTCCGCCGGGATGGAGGATAGAGGATGAGCTATGTTTCTTCAATGCTGCCCGTTGTGCTTCCGATAGCACTGTTCGTCGTGACCCTGATAATCATCTTCACGCTCAGGGCGAGCGACAAGCGCAGCAAGAGCCTTTCGAACGTCAAGAAGCTCCTTGACATCTACAAGGGTAACATTGAGGCCAGCGACAACTCATTCAAGCAGTACGCCAGCGAACTGGAGCAGACGGTCGCAAAGAAGGATGCAGAAGTGCGCAGCCTTATCCAGACGGTCAATTCCCAGCTGGGCGAGCTGAAGTCCTACTCCGAGGATCTGGTAAGGCTGAAGAACGCGATGGAGACCTACAGGGAGGCCCTTGAGGGTCTTGCAAGGCTCACAAGCGATGCGGACGACAAGGTCCGTCTGGTCCAGGAGGAAGTGGACAGGCTGGACAAGGTGCGCACCGTCATCGACGGCTTCCGTCAGGACATGAAGGATGCGGACGAGCATCTGAGAAAGCACGAGCAGCGCGTCATCCAGCTGGAGAAGGAGTCCATCGGAAGGATGAACCAGGCCGTCAGCGAGACGGACAGCAGCATGGACGAGGCCATGGCAAGCCTCCACAAGGAGAGCGACGAGGTCTTCGAGGAGTTCAAGTCAAGGACCACCAACGACACCGAGTTCAGGCTCCGCAAGCTGGACGATGCCTTCCAGGCCGTCATCCACACGGTCCAGCAGTTCTTCGGCGAGCTTGAGAACAAGATCGGGGAGGCCCGCACAGTGGCAGAGAGCCTGCCGTCGCGCGACAAGAGCGCCCTTTCAGAGGATGTTCCCTCCGCATTCGACATCGAAACCGATGAGGCTCCTTCCGACAACGCAATTCCAAAGACGGACCTCAGTGCCGAGATCGAACAGCTTTCGGAGCCCGCTCCCGAGCCTGAAAAGCCCATGATGAATGCATTCAAGGCCCCCAAGTTCACACCCAAGCCCGACGAGGAGTTCGAGGACAGGTCGGTTACGCCCAACCTCGCACCGCCTGTGGAGGACACATACGGCGACGGAGTGGACGAGACGGATGACTTTGCATCCTTCGGAGGCGTGGACGACGATGCCGAGGAGTCTGCGAACGACCTTCGCGGCATGGACATCATGGACATGGACTTCAACACGTTCACAGAGGGCGTGGACAACAAGCGCTGGTCCAAGCAGGAAGGCCCGGCCGACCGCTGGGAGACCTACGGCGACGAGGAGACGGTGGACTTCGACGACGACAAGGGCTGAGCCTTTCCGTCCCATATTTCCTTTGACTATTGACGATGAAGCGACTCGTTAGTAACTTTCAGATACCGGTAGGTAAACTATGAGCAAATCGAAAGAACAGAAAGAAAAGAAAGAAGAGAAGCTTGAGCAGGAGGCTCTGGAGCAGGAGGTTCAGGCCCAAGCAGAGAATGAGGCGGAAATACTCAGGGAAGAGGAGTCCGAAGAGGTCTCCCGCGAGGAGATCCTTCAGGCCAAGGTCGAGGAACTTGAGAAGGCCAACGCCGAGCTCAAGGACCAGATGCTCAGACGTCAGGCGGAGCTTGAGAACTACAGGAAGCGTCTCATCAGGGACAAGGAGGAGGCCATCCAGTTCTCCAACGAGAACCTGATCCGGGATCTTCTGGGCTTCCTTGACAATATGGAAAGGGCGCTTGCCGCCGCAAAGACCACGGGAGACCTCGACGGTCTGGTCCAGGGTTTTGAGATGACACAGAACCAGCTGCTGTCCACGCTGGACAAGAACTGGGGACTCAAGGCCATAGACTCGGTCGGTCAGGAGTTCGACCCCTCGCTCCACGAGGCCTGCATGATGGCCGTTGACGAGAGTCTGGACAAGGAGACCGTGCTTGAGGAATTCCAGAAGGGCTACACCCTTCACGGCAGGGTCATAAGACCGGCCAAGGTCAAGATCGGAAAACCGGAGTGAAAAGACTGCGGAAATTTGACGATTTTGACTGCTGTGGGTAAATTATCTGCAGAAGCAATTTCAAAGCGAAATATTAGGAGATACATATATGGGAAAGATTATCGGAATTGATCTTGGAACAACAAACAGCTGCGTCGCAGTCATGGAAGGATCGGAGCCCGTCGTCATGGCCAACTCCGAGGGTCAGAGAACGACCCCTTCCGTAGTCGGCTTCACGGCAAAGGGTGATCGTCTTGTCGGTCAGCCCGCAAAGAACCAGATTGTTACAAACGCGGAGAACACCGTCTACTCAATCAAGCGTTTCATGGGACACAAGTACAACGAAGTGCCCGATGAGCTGTCGATGATTCCGTACAAGGTGATTTCCGGAAGCAACGGAAGCGTGAGAGTCAGCATCCGCGGAACGGAGTACAGCCCCGAGGAGATTTCCGCCAACATCCTTCAGAAGATGAAGAAGACGGCAGAGGATTATCTGGGCGAGCCCGTCACCGAGGCAGTCATCACGGTTCCCGCATATTTCAACGATGCACAGAGACAGGCCACCAAAGACGCCGGAAAGATCGCCGGCCTTGAGGTCAAGAGAATAGTCAACGAGCCCACCGCAGCCGCACTGGCCTACGGATTCGGCAAGGATTCGTCCAAGGACGAGAAGATCGCCGTGTACGACCTGGGAGGCGGAACGTTCGATATCTCGATCCTCGAGCTGGGTGACGGAGTCTTCGAAGTAAAGTCCACCAACGGTGACACACACCTCGGAGGAGACAACTTCGACCAGAGGATCATCGAGTGGATGGTCTCGTCCTTCAAGAAGGAGACCGGAATCGATCTCTCGACCGACAAGATGGCCCTGCAGAGACTGAAGGAAGCCGCCGAGAAGGCCAAGATCGAGCTTTCCAACTCGACTTCCACCGACATCAACCTGCCGTTCATCTCGGCAGATGCCACAGGCCCGAAGCACCTTCAGATGACACTTACCAGAGCCGCCTTCGAGCAACTGATCGACGACCTCATCGAGAGGACGAAGATCCCCTGCCAGAACGCACTCAGGGATGCAGGCCTGACAGCCAAGGACATCGACGAGGTCATCCTTGTCGGAGGTTCGACACGTGTTCCCAAGGTTCAGGAGACCGTCAAGGCCCTGTTCGGCAAGGAGCCGCACAAGGGAGTCAACCCGGATGAGGTCGTTGCAATGGGTGCAGCAATCCAGGGCGGAATCCTCGGAGGATCCGTCAAGGACGTCCTGCTTCTTGATGTCACACCGCTTTCACTCGGAATCGAGACACTCGGCGGAGTCACCACAAGACTGATCGAGAGGAACACGACCATTCCTACCAGAAAGAGCCAGGTCTTCTCAACAGCCGCAGACGGTCAGACTGCAGTCAGCATCCATGTCCTTCAGGGTGAGCGTGAGATGGCTTCCCAGAACAGGACACTCGGAACGTTCGACCTTGTCGGCATTCCCGCAGCACCGCGTGGAGTTCCTCAGATCGAGGTCACGTTCGACATCGATGCCAACGGCATAGTCCACGTCTCCGCAAAGGACCTCGGAACCGGCAAGGAGCAGAGCATCCAGATCCAGAGCTCGAGCGGACTCGACGAGAGCGAGATCGACAGAATGGTCAAGGATGCCGAGGCACATGCCGAGGAAGACAAGAAGGAGCGCGAGAAGATCGACGCACGCAACAACGCCGACAGCCTGGTCTACCAGACAGAGAAGGCGGTCAAGGACTACGGCGACAAGATCGGAGCTTCCGACAAGGCCGCTGTCGAGTCTGCAATCGCCGACCTCAAGGCTGTTCTGGCCAACCAGAGCGCCACGGTCGAGGAGATCAAGGCCAAGACAGAGGCTCTTCAGACAGCTTCCTACAAGCTCGCCGAGGAGATGTACAAGAACGCCAACCCGCAGGGTGGCGCAGGTCCCCAGGGACCGCAGGGTCCTCAGGACGGCCCGCAGGCCGGACCTCAGGGTAACGGACCCGGCAATGCGGATGCATCGGATGCCGACTACGAGGTCGTCAACTGATTTCCGCAAAAACATAAACTGACAGCGGAGCCGGTCGGAAAGACCGGCTTCTCTGTGTACTAACGGATGTTTTTTTGTTAACTTATCCGATGGAAGGTTATTATGGCTGATAAACGCGATTACTACGAAGTGCTGGGAGTTTCCAAGAGCGCCACACAGGATGAGATAAAGAAGGCTTACAGAAAGCTTGCCATCGAGAATCATCCTGACAAGAATCCGGGCGACAAGGCTGCGGAGGAGCGGTTCAAGGAAGCGACCGAGGCCTACGAGGTACTCTCCGATGAGACCAAGCGCAAGAACTACGACAGCTACGGCTTTGCCGGAGTCGACGGTTCGCAGGGTTTCGGAGGCGCGGCTTACAGGGATTTCAGCGATCTGTTCTCGGGTGGTTTCGGAAGCATCTTCGAGGACCTCTTCGGTTTCGGAGGCGGTGCTTCGGCCAGGGGCAGGGCACAGAGCAATCCCAATGTCGGCCAGAGCATAAGGGTCAACATCGAAGTCGACCTTCAGGACATAGTCGCGGACTTCAAGAAGGAGATGACCTATTCGCACCAGGTGGCCTGTGAGGCCTGCCACGGAACGGGTTCCTCCAAGGGCAGTTCGTCGAACAAGACCTGTCCCACCTGCGGAGGCATGGGTCAGATCAGACAGTCCAGCGGCTTCTTCTCCATGTCGCGCACCTGTCCCACCTGCGGAGGCAGGGGCTTTGTGATCTCAGATCCCTGTCCCAACTGCCGCGGAACCGGTACGGTCAGAAAGAGCCAGACTCTTAAGATAAAGATTCCCGCAGGAATCGAGAGCGGAAGCGACATCATCATCCCGCAGATGGGAAACGCCGTAGCCAACTGCGCTACACCGGGCGACCTGTATGTGCGCGTGAACGTCAGACCCCACAAGTACTTCGTAAGAAGCGGCGAGGACCTGTACGTCCAGATTCCCGTTTCCATGACGCAGGCTGCACTTGGACTTGATATCAACGTGAAGAACCTCGAGGGAGCGACCATCAAGGTCAGTCTTCCGGCGGGTATCCAGAACGGAAAGATCATCAGGGTCAAGGGCCAGGGTCTTCCCAGATACAAGAACGCCGATGCAAGGGGCGACATGTACATCAAGGTTCAGATCGAGACCCCCAAGAGGCTGGGCCTCAAGGCAAGGCAGATCATGAAGGAACTGTCCGAGGCCATGGGAGAGAACGACAATCCCACTCCCATGCCGTTCCAGAACAACTGAGGAGAGAAAAATGGGCACCAAGATCACCGGCATCCATGCAATCGAGGAGGCGCTTAAGAACGCCTCGCGCGGAAGCACCCTATATCTTCTCAGGGGCGACAGGCGCAACAGTTCCCTTGAGATGAAGGCCATCTCGAACGGAAAGACCGCAGTCAAGAAGGTCTCCGAGACCGAGCTTGCAAAGCTTGCCGGGACTCAGGACCACCGCGGTGCCGTTCTGGATCTGGGCGTCAGAAGTACCCAGAGCCAGGGAGGAAGGATCCGCGAGATGTCGGTCCTGGATTTCTGCAAGAGCCTTGAGGAAGGGCAGGGTGCCCTTGTGCTGGCTCTGGATGAGATCACCGACCCGCACAACCTCGGAGCCATCTTCAGAAGCGCCGACCAGTTCTCGGCCTCCCTGATAATCGTTCCCGAAAGAAGGAGCGCCGGTGCCAACGAGACCGTCATCCGCGTCTCATCGGGTGCCGCACAGTATGTGACCATGGCCACCGTGACCAACCTGGCCAGGGAGCTGGACGTTCTCAAGGAGTACGGGTTCTGGGTCTACGGTGCGGACATGGACGGAGAGTCCTCCTACGGAACGCAGTTCTCAAAGAGATCGGTCCTGGTGATGGGAAGCGAGGGAAGCGGAATGAGGTCCCTGGTTCGCGCAAAGTGCGACCACATCGTATCCATTCCCATGTCGGGACACATCGACTCGCTCAACGTATCTGTTGCGGCGGGAATACTTATGTACGAGTTCAGGCGGTCCAATCCCGTCTGATCAGAGAACTATCGAGAATGCAAGAGCGAAGGGCACGGTTTTCGTGCCCATTTCATTATCCGACAGAAGAGCGTGCAGAGCCGGAACGGCATATCCTATGGCCGACCCGATGAGAGCACCGGCTATGACGTCGGTTGCGAAGTGGTTGCCGCTCATGACCCTCAGTGTGGCCGTGGCTGCGGCAAGAGTGTAGGAGAGGGCGATGACAGGGCCCTTCCACTCTGAGTCCGGATAGTACTTGCAGAACACGTAGCTGGTGAAAGTGGCCGAGGCGAAGGCGAATATGCTGTGCCTGGAAGGGAAGGACTTTGCGCTGTCTCCGGAATCCACCTCATCCTGAGGATAACCTTCGAAGTACAGATAGGGTCTGTTCCTTCCCACGGTGTTCTTCAGAAGGGTGCTGGCGCCCAGCGACAGGGCAAGGGTCTCCGCATACATGATTCCGACTATGTGCCTCTGCTCTGAATCCAGGTTCAGAAGGACCGCAGGCGTTGCCATCGCGGTCAGGCTGAGAATATCGCCTGCCGTGTCCAGTCCCCGGCAGTAGCTTTTCATCGTGAGCCTGTCGAAGGCGTTGACCATGTTGATGTCCAGAGGATCGGAGCCTTCAGCTGACAGGCTGAAGCAGAAAACCAGCGAGAGTATTGCTATGGATAATACGGCAAGCGTCTTCTTTGTCACAGCGAGTTAACTCTGTCTGTGAACCACTGCAGGAGGGCCGTGGTCCTTCTTTCAAAGGCGCTGGGAAGATCCACCGTGATGAAGAGGATCTTGACCTCGGGCTCCCTGTCGGCAACCGAAGCGGTTGAGAAGAGCACAAAGCCTTCATCCGACTCGATGATCTCGATGTAGAGGTGCAGGGTGTTCTTGTCCACACAGGAGAAGCCCATGTACTTCATCGTGGTGTAGTTGCTGATGTCCATCAGGAAGTCGCCGTCCTTGATGGTGTAGTTGATGGAATAGACGTTGCCGCCGAACCTGTTGTCCTTCTGGTAGGCGTAACAGCTGTATGAGGAGGGAACCGTCGTTGACACGGGGTCTGCAATCTTGCTGTTTGTCTTGTCAGGATTGCTGATCATGTAGGAGTCCTTGAACAATGTGGTGGGCTTTTCTCCTGCAAGATGCGAGATGTACTGGATTCCCTTCTGGGTTGAGATGCTCCTCAGAAGGTTGAACAGGGTGACTTGTTTCTCTTCATCGGAGAGCTTGCTGAAGTTCTCGGGATAGGGGATGAAGGAGACGGTGCCCACGGAGAATCCACCGTACATCCTGTCTGCCCTGGCGGCGATGTTCATGCCCTGTGTGTTTCTGGGGCAGATGTCGTAGATCTTCTCTCCGTAGCTGGTTGTGGATTCGTAGGCCCGTCCCTGTCTGAGCTGTTCGATCTGGTCATCGGAAAAAAGCGGGAACAGCTCTTTCAGCGTGGGGTATGCGAACAGGGCTGTACAGACGAGTATCAGGAGCAGGATTGTTACAATGCGTTTCATAGGCTCTCTTATCAGTATGCGTTTTTGTTAATAAAACCTTTGAAGAACGTCAGAATTACAACTTTCACGTCAAAATACACAGACCAGTTTCTGATGTAGTAAAGATCGTAGTCCACGCGTTTTTCTATGGATGTGTTTCCCCTCAGTCCGTTGACCTGTGCCCAACCTGAGATTCCGGCCTTGACCCTGTGCCTCAAATCGTATCCGGGGATGGTTTTCTTGAATTCCTCGACTAGTTCCGGTCTTTCAGGCCTGGGACCTATGAGGCTCATGGAACCGCCCAGGACATTGAAGAACTGGGGAAGCTCGTCCAGACTGGTCTTTCTGAGGAACTTTCCGAGTTTTGTGACCCTGGGGTCATTTTCCTCCGTCCAGTGCGGCCCGTTCTGTTCGGGCATGTCTATTCTCATGGACCTGAACTTCAGCATGCCGAACACCTTGCCGTCACGGGTGACCCTTTCCTGTCTGAAGAACACGGGGCCTCTTGAGGAGATCTTCACCAGCAGGGCGATGAGGATGAAGAGCGGAGAAAGGAGAACAACAGCCAGCGAGCATGAAAGAAGGTCGAAGGTTCTCTTTATGAACCTCTTTCCCAGTGAGAGCTCCGAGCTGTTCAGCTGGACGGCGGGGATAGAACGAAGGTCGGTTATCTCGGCTCCTGCGTAGGACCTTGGGATGTCCGGGAGGAGGTAGACCTTTGCATTCAACAGCTCCACACCCTGTCTTATGGCCTCACGCTTGTTTGCCGAATCCTCGGTGGGGAAGCTGATGATGACGATGTCTATGTTGTTCTGACGTACAATCTCCTCGAGCGTTCCTGATGAAAGCTGGGGAAGATTTCCAATCACCTCATTCCCCATGAACTGGGCGACGAACTTGGTTCTGATGGAGGCTCCGCGGGCTGCGGCCTCGTTGTAGTAGTCGGTGAGCTTCTTTCCGTATCCGACAATCAGAGCCCTCTGGGTGAAACGTCCGCGCTTGACCTTTCTCTCGATGACTTTGTTCGCGATTCGTCTGTCGATGAAAAGGAACACAAACAGCATGATCATGAACAGTCCCAGGGCGACACGGCTGACCTTCATGGAGAAGAGGTAGTAGTAGAAGACAACGAATGTCAGAAAGACGTCAGCGGATACTCTGAACAGACCTCCGACTTCGGTGGCCCATTTTGATATTACGTTGGACTCGTAAAGTCCGTTGAAGAACATGAAGAAAATCGTTGAGAAGAGTGCGAGGAATGAAAGGGCTGTGAAAAGGGGAAGCGAATCCCTAGCTCCTCCGGGCAGGATGAAGAACCTGAGATAGTAGGAGGCGAACCACGCCGCCACAGTAGCCAACGCATCCAGGAAGAGACGGAGCTTGAACTGGAATCTTTCGAAGCGGTCCTTCCTGCTTTTCTTCTGACTCATAAAGCCCATTATAGCACACAGAGGGCTTATATTACAGTGAGTATTTGGCTCCCACGGCGAACTGGAAGTCGTTTTCATTGACTCCGCTTCTGTTCATGATGTTTCGCACTGCGATGAAATCGGCCTGGGCATAGACGTTCAGGCGGCTGTTCAGATTGACGCTTCCGTAAAGGCCCGCATCGAATGTGTAGCAGACTGCATTGCGGTCCGATGTGTCATATCTGTAATTGCCCGTCTCGTGGCTGCTTGTTGGTGTGACCGAGGTGTTCTTCCACTGGTCTCCGTTTCCTCCGACCAGGTTCCACTTCGTCCATTTGTCATGTGTTCCGTGGGCCATGAAGAACAGATTCGCCGATAAGGTGAGAAAGCCCGGTTTCCTCCAGGTTGCATTGAGGTTGGCCACGGCACTGTCCGAACCGTATCTGTAACCGAGGAAGTACTCGTCATAGACAAGGGCATCGGGCTTGCCGATCACATATGTCCGGGTGGATACAACGTAGTTCAGCCCATAGCCCTCAGAATCGTCGTAGGGGCTCTGGTTGTAACGCAGATACGTGTACGGGTCTATGATGGCCCCTTCGAGATTGACCGAAAGAAGTCCGTCCAGCAGAGGCATTGCGTATGTCACTCCGGCAAGGTACCCCATTGCATTGGGGTAGCCTTTGTTGTCAGGGCTTCCGGCATCCTCACCCGAGATGGCAAGGTCATCCAGAATAAGCTGTCCGTAGACGTTCAGACCCTTGATGGGGGTGAAATCGACCTCCGCAACAAGTGTCGAGTTGGCGTTGGACGGGTCATAGAAGTTGTGGAAGATGATTGCAGGGTTGAAAATCTTCGGATCTATAGTGCCGTTTGCAGACGAATACATGATGGCTTCAGTCACTGCGAAAGAGAGTCTGTCGCTGAAGACCCTGCCTTCAATCCTGTGCGCAAGATAGAGTTTGATTCCCTGGACCGGTTCCTTTTCCTGGGTGTCCGAGCCGACATACGGATCATAGAAGTTCTCCTCATGAGGGAACGAGCTTATCAGGAACGTGTATTTGACCTTTGTCGAGAAGGCGGTGAACCGGAGCATGTCGTGGTAGGGGAGATTGTCGCTGATTCCGAGATTTCCCGTCCTTCCCAGACCCCAGCTGAGTCTGTCCCTTCCGATCTGGAACATCCAGTTCTTTCCGCCGAATGAGCCGAATGCCCTGTACGGCATGTTCGGATCGATGGACACTGCACTGTTTCCTGAGAAATCCTGAAGTCCGATGATGTTGCTTCCCAACACGGATGCCCCGTGTTCGTTCTCATATCCTACTCCGAAATGGAATCCGTTTTTCAGCGTGGCACCGAGAAAGAGATAGATGCTGTCCGCAACATCTATCTCAAGGTCAAGTTCAAGAAGGGGATTGGAATGGACAAGGTCGTAGGACCAGCTTTCTCTTCCGGTGAAGGTCCTTTCCGTAACTCTGTTGGTGTCCGGGCGGGTCTGTCCGTCGGTGTTGGTGTGTAAATACAGCTCAACGGCCGAGCTCGGGGTGAACTGCAGTGTTATGGGTTTGGCATCTATGGTCAGGTCTTTTCCCAGTTCGCTGAGGACATGGTCATATGAGTCCTTGAGCACGTCAGGCACTTCCAACCTGTCCACCTCACCGAGCATGGAGAGAAGCTCTGCCGAACTCCAGGGCCCGGAAGAGGAGGGCATTGCGTGGCCGGTCATCAGGTATATGTCGCTGATGGCCTTGTACAGAGGGCTGTCGACCGGATGAATCTTTTGGGATACCGCGGCAAAACAAGATGTGACGAGGATTATCAGCAGAATTGTCAGAAGCGCTTTTTTCATTTTTGAATCACCTGTATCCTACCATAATAATTGACCTGCCTGCAGATTACCATATATGATGTACTTCGGCACCTGTTTTCAGGAGATAGATTGAGTGAAGAGAATCGCTATAATCGCCGTGATGCTGTTTGTCCTTGTGGCACAGATGTTTGCGGCTACATATACAATCAGAAGTTATTCGTTCAACATCATCGGCAAAACGACGAAGGCTGCTCTTTCTGAGTTCGTGGGAGAACCCGGGGCAACGTTTGAGTCGCTGGGTGATCTGGAGGCACATGTCGCCGACAAGTGCCAGCAACTGTACAACAAAAGAATATTCTATTACGCGACATACACCTATGAGCTCGAGGACATGGGCGGTGATGTTTTCATGGCCGATGTTGAGATTGAGATCGAGGATGCCGAGACATTCATAATCGTTCCGTTCCCGAAGTACGACTCCAACTACGGTTTCGAATTCAAGTTCAAGGTCAAGGATGCCAACTTCCTGGGAACATTCTCAACACTGGACGCCAACATCTCACTCAGAGAGAGGAACAACTCATTCAAGGAAAGCCTTCTCGCATGGGATCTGACGGTTGATGCCATGAGAATCAAGGACGCAAAGCTGTCGGTCGTACAGTCAGGTGCCCTGGACTTTCAGAACTGGGCCGGATCCTGGGCCAATCTCTCTGCGAACATAAGCGGTGTGACGATCGGCAAGGTGGGTCTGTCCGGATCGCTTGCATTCAAGGCCACACCGGACAGTGCGGACAAGTCGAGCAACTGGTCTCTGAAAACCGTCACGACGACTCTCGGAACATCCGTTAGTCTAGACAAGATAGGGCTGAGCAACAGCGTGACATTCACCATGGTTCCCGATACGAGTGATTATTACAAGCCCATTCCCGAGAGCATAACGGATACCGTCGGACTGTCATTCAAGATTCCCGCCCTCAGCAAGACCTCCCTTTCATCGACATTCAAATATGTTTTTGCCAGCAAGGTCTTCACAACGGCAACGACCGTCACCAGCAGGTTCGACAAGCTGTACGGCATAACAGGAACCTTCTATTTCGCCACATCCCAGACGGGGTTCGGCAAGGGACTTGATACGATTACTCCGGGTGTTGGCGTCAGCAGGGGATTCACGCTGTTCAAGAAGGTGGCTTTCTCACCGAGCATGATGGTGTATTTCCCGTATGCCATAGCTTCGAAGATATTCAATCCCTATATGGTCACAACGCTTCCGTTCTCATACGGTGCAATCAACTGGGTGGATAACAACTTCAGAAAGGGATTCGTTTTCTCCCTCACGGGTTCGGACACCTATTATTTCAAGACCGACAAGCATAGTCTTTCTGCCAGCGGCAGCGCCACATTCCATCACCCTGTGACTTCCTGGTTCAACCCGTCGGCAAGGCTTAATTTCAAGTGGGCTAATACTCTTCTAAATATCAATTCTGAAAATGCCTATTCCTGGAACATGAGAGGAATCAGGGACGACAATGCGGATATCAACAAATGGCGCAAGTTCGGCATGACGTTGAACCTTGACCTGATGTTCAATTTCATCAGGGCCGAGGATTTCTGCAGTTCATATGCCATCTTCTTCACGGATGTCTTCGTGGGAAGCAATGATGAGAACGACTTCGACACTCTTTTCACTGTCGGCGCAGAGGGAATCATTATCCTGGACAGTCATCCCAGTTATCCCATCAGAGCCTCTCTCGGTTTCAATGGCAAGGATCTGGGCAAATGTTTCCGCGGAGAAATCGGATTCTCGGATGTTGAGTTCGAGTTGTTGATCGGGCTGTATTTCTTCTACTGATCTGCCATGCGGAAAGCAATTCTGGTACTGTTTTTTCTGATTTCACTCGTATTTGTTTTTGCCGCCCCCGGTGAAGTTATTCCGTACGGCGATTCGTTCTATGACGACATCGACACCCTGTTCATTCTAAACGGACAGACGATTCCATCGGCCTCAAGGCCCTGGACAAAGGCCGAGGCCCGGAACGAGCTGGCCAAACTGGACAGGGATAGTCTTGATTCGAGGTTGACCGGACTGCTGGCGAGGGTGGAATCCGTAATCGAAGACGGGGCATCATCCGAGCTGAAGCTTGAGATTGCCCTGGCTCCGCAGGTTTATATCCATACCAATGAGGAGTTCTCAAACGAAGACCTCTGGATCTTCGACTACAACCGCAGAAGTCCTTTTCTGACCGGCTCGCTTGATGCCTATTCCGGCGGTTTTGCATCGCATACCGAACTGAGTCTCGGTATGGGAAGGGTGACCGCCTCCGATGTGGACAATGCCGATGAGCTTATCAGGCTTGATTCCTTTCCTGTAGATGTTTCGGGAAGACCGCGTGTGACAACGTCCGAAATCTACTCGGTCTTGATCCGTTTCAATCTGCCACTCGGCAGCGGATTCAGGGATTCCGAGGTTCAGACTCCCAGGACGGCCTGGATAACCTATTCGTGGAAGAACGGATCCATAGGCGTGTACAAGTCCAAAAAGAGCTGGGGAGAGACGGCTCTTGGGAACTTTGTCTACGACCCTCATGTCAGCACATACAACTACCTGTCTCTGAAAGTTTTCAACAGCATATTCAGCTTCGATTACTCAATCATGGCTCCGTACAGCTATCTCGGTGGCAGCGCCAACTCATACGAGATGCAGTATCCGAGACTGTTCCTTTCACACAGACTACAGGCACAGATATCCCGCAGATTCAGCGTGGCCGCAAGCGAGAACGTCATGTACTGGCTCAGAGACGGACTTGAGAGTGCCTTCATCAATCCGGCTCTGATTTACCACAACAACATCGAGAACAACATCTTCAATGCCCTGGCGCATGTAGAACTTGAGTATGTTCCGGTCAACGGAATGAGAGTCTATTTCCAATTCGGTCTGGACCAGGGAAGTGTCCCTCTTTTCGAAAAGCCTGAAGACGAGGATCAGGCCATGGGTTTCCTCTTCGGAGCACATTACATGTGCCTGACGGAGAAAGGCATAGCCGACGCCTTCCTTGAGGCGGCATATGTCACACCCGCCATGTACAGAAGGGGTGCCCAGTGTCCCGATTTCATCCTTGCAGACCTCACGGTTGTGAATGACGGTTCGTACACAATGGTTCCCATCCTCACTTTCATGGGATTCCCCTATGGCGGTGACATGTTTGCAGTAAAGGCCGGAGCAGGCTACAGGGCCGGCTCCCTTGGTGTTTCGGCAAGCGCCGCCTACATCCTCCACGGAGAGCAGAGTGCCTACGCCAACGTCGAAGGAAGGACAGGCTTCGCTCTCACTGGAAATCCGAGCAGCAGCGTTCTGGTGGAAATCGAGACGAAGTACAGCCTGACTCTGTTCGACAGACTCCCTGCAAATCTTTCCGCCTCCGTCGCCGGTGTTTTCAATGAGAAGGTGGGCTTCGATCTTCAGATTGCCGTAGGTTTTTCAACATCCTATGGCTTGTCGATTCTTGAAAAATAGGACCGGTCAGGGCTTTCTGGCAGTCAGGTAGAACTCCTGAAGCTGTACGCTGACGGTTTTGATATCGTATCCGGCATCTCTGATACTATTCCATGCAGTCTCTCTAGTTTTTGCAGGCTCGGCATTCAGAATGGTTTCCGCCCAGGTTGAATCAGAAGATGAGAGACTTACCCTGTGGATGAGCTTGTCATTTATGTTGAGCTCGGAAGGAAGGGAATCAGTGAAGATGCAGGGCAACCCGGAGGAGAGGGCTTCGATGAGAACGATTCCGAGGCCTTCGAATTCCGAAGGCAGAACGAATCTGTCCATCGCACAGAGAAGATCCGGAACGTCGGTTCTGGGTCCCGTCAGTATGACCTTATCTTCCAGGCCCATTGCCTTTGATCTGCTTCTGATCTCATTCTCCAGAGGACCTGTTCCGACCATGACCAGCTTTGAATCAGGCTTACGGGAGATGATTTCGGAGAAAACGGAAAGCAGGCGGAGCGGATTCTTGTTTGAAACCATCCTTCCGACGGTTCCGACCAGCAATGTGGAGTCCTCTATGCAAAGTTTCTTTCTGGCTTTAATTCGGGCATCGGCCTTGAACGAGAAGGAGTCCACATCGACTCCGTTTCTGAGAATCATGAAATCGGTTTTTCCACGGTAGAGCCATTTGCCGGCATCCTCGGAGCAAGCGAATCTGTAGTCCGCTATCTTCCAGAGATTTTTCCTGAAGAAGAAACGGATCATCTCCTCGATGGAGAAAGGAGGGCAGGATGAATGGCTGTGTGCGACGGAAATCCGACCCATGCGGTTCACGACTTTCAGTGTCTCGGAGGCAGAGTACATCAGATGGTCATGGACAATCACATACTCGGGATGAGAAGTCAGAAAGCTTCTGAGGCTCTTCTCATATGAACCTTTGTTCAGACCCGTATACCTGGGAATCCTGAAGATCCTGCCGCCGAGATCCCTGATTTCCTTCTCGTAGGCCGATTCGGTCTCCGAGTGGAGAAGAAAATCGAACTGGACTTTTGACCTGTTGATGTTCCTGTACAGATTCATCAGAAGTGTCTCCGCACCGCCGAGGCTCATATCGTAGCTGATCTGAAGAATTCTTACAGGGTCCATGGGTAAATAATACACGATTTTCGGTTTGTATGGAGGGTTCTTGAAGCTGAATGAGTCTTGTTTCGATATGTTATATCAATTACACTTCAGTATATGATTTTGTATCTTTCAATGGTGCTGGTCGTCCCTGTCCTGTACTTTGCCTTCAGGAACAATGAGCACAGGGACAGGATAGTCCTGATCACCGTATGTTCATACATGTTCATCCTGCTCGCCCTCAGAAAGCCTTTCTCCGATGTGATCACCTATGCAGGTGAATACGAGTATCTGAAGTCATTTACATTCGGGGAAATAATCAAGGACTTCCATTTCATAAAAGCCGGAAGTCTGACCGGGATGGAGTGGGGATTCGAGTTCCTCTGCTGGGTCTTCTCGAAGCTTTTGCATCTGCCGTTCCAGTGCTTTTTGGTCTGCGAAGCGGCCTTCTGTGTTTTCTGCGTCTACCGTCTGATCGGCAAGAACTCAGTTTGCCTTCCGCTAAGCATCGCCCTTGTAATCTGCTTCGGTTTCTTCGACTACTGTTTCATCATCCTGAGGCAGACTACTGCCCTGGGCTTTCTGATGCTGTCGATCGAGCAGGCCAAGAAAAGAAATATTCCGGGTTTCCTGGCCATGGTTGTTGCGGCATTCATGATGCACAGGTCCTCGATGGTATTCCTTGCGGTTTATCCTCTCAGCTACATACCGGTCAACAGGAAAACGGTGGTGATCTACTGCGCACTGTCGCTGTCCCTTCTGTTCCTGTATCCGGTTGTGTCCAGAACGATACTTAAGGTTGTTTTCGAGAAGATGCAGAGAGACGGTTATCTGGTCATAGCCACCGAATTCAGGTTCAAGGAAATGCTCCTCGGATTGTTCGCGATTGCATTGTTCCTGGTGTTCTTTGCCGATCCGAAAAAGGAACTGGATATCCGCGACAGAGTGTCTTACTGGGCCTTCATGGTGGCCTTGCCCATCGAAGCTCTTGGTGCATACGTGCAGATTCTCTCCAGGGTATCCACACTCACATTCCTTCCTTTCGCCGCAATAGCGATTCCCAATCTTCTTGAGACCAACGAGAACAGGAAGCTTGTGAGGATTTTCGAGGTGCTCATTTTCTGTGCAGGTCTGGCTTACTACGCGTACTGCCTTCTCTATGACAAGCGTGAATTGGAGATAATTCCGTATGGACTGTTCTTCAGGAACTGAGACGGAGGAAAGAAGTGGGGGGAATCAGAATTCTTCATGTCGGTCTTGATACACATCTCGGTGGAATCGAGACCTATCTGATGAAGATATCAAGTCACATCGATCTCAAGAAGTTCCAGTTCGACTTTCTGGCATACGACAACAGAAAGCCCTGCTTCTATGATGAACTGACCGCACTCGGTTGCGGTTTCCATTTCGTAAGAAGCAGAAGGACGAACTGGTTCGGAAACGCACATGACCTGAGAAAGCTCCTGTCAGCAGAGAAGTACGACATCATCCACTGCCACCTCAACTCCCTGACTTACATCACACCTGCCCTGGAAGGACTCCGCGCTGGTTCCAAAGTGATAATCCACAGCAGAAACGGCGGTTCTGCATCCGGTTCCTCATCAAAGATCCTCAATTGCATCAACAGATACAGGATGCCCTGGAAGAAAGTCACTCTTGCGGCTGTCTCAGATGTCGCAGGACGTTGGATGTTCGGTCCCGGACGGGATTTCATTGTATTGAACAACGGACTGGATACCTCGAAATACAGGTACTCGGAAAAAGACAGGACTTCTGTCCGCAGTGAACTCGGCATACCTGAAGACAGGGAGGTCATCTCGAGTGTAGGGGCATTCAGAACCCAGAAGAACCATATGTTCATGATCGATGTATTCGCCGGTTACCACAAAGCAAACCCGAACAGCACGCTGCTTCTGGTCGGAGAAGGGGATCTTGAAGCCCGGATCAGGCAGAAGGTTCAGCAGGCCGGTGTGGAGGACAGTGTCCTGTTCGCCGGAAGAAGAAGTGATATCGGTGCAGTTCTCTCGGCTTCGGACAAGTATCTTTTCCCATCGTTCTATGAGGGTTTCCCGAACGCTCTTCTGGAGGCGGAGACAAGCGGACTTCTGTGCGTCTCCTCGTCGACTATAACGGAGCAGGCCTGTCTGGACAACTGTATCCGTGTTTCTCTGGATTCACCTGTTTCAGACTGGGTCCGGGCCCTTGAAAACCCTCCGGTCAAGGATCGTCCGGCATGTGTCGGCATGGTGGAGAAGGCCGGATTCGGAATTGATTCCGAGATAAAGAGACTGGAAAACCTCTACACTTCACTTCTGAAAGGAGCCGACTGAGATGGATAAGTGCAGAGTTCTGGAGCTTATCGGCGGTTCGCTGTCCGACGGCGGGGCCGAAACCCTCGTGAAGGACTATGTCCTGAATCTCGACAGCAAAAAGGTCGAGCCGGTCGTCTTTGCTGACTGGACAATCCCCGGGGTTGCCAATACTGAGATCCTTCAGGAGCGGGGAGCCTCTATCAGTACGGTCTATCCCTCGTACAGTCTTTTCTGGCGGGGAATCAACAGGTTTTTCAGAAAAAGCTGTTTCGTCAGGAAGCTCAGGCAGGCCATATCCGGGTTCAACCCGGACGTCATCCATGTTCATCTTGATGCATTGGAATACCTGGTGCCGTTGGAGGAAATGCTGAAGGGCAGGAAACTGTTCTACACCTGTCACAGCGAGCCTTCGGCAATGTTCGATGATAATCCTGCTGAAGAGGAAGCGGCGAAAAAACTCATCAAAGACTGCGGGCTGAGACTCATCGCCCTTCACGAGGGAATGGCAAGGGAGTTGAACCGGAGGTTCGGGGTTTCGGATACCCTTGCAATCAAGAACGGGATCGATCTGACCAGATTCACTGATGTCACCGAAAGCAAGAAGCAGATACGCCTCAATCTCGGAATCCCCGAGAAGGCATTCGTCATCGGAAACGTCGGAAGATTCTCCGAAGAGAAGAACCACAGGATGATTGTCAGCGTTTTCTCAGAGGTCAGAAAGCAAAGGGCCGATGCGTTTCTTCTTCTCGTCGGAGGCGGTGAATTGAAGGATGCGGTCAGGGATATGCTGGCGGACGCAGGACTGTCTTCATGCTCTATGATTCTGTCCAACAGGAAGGATGTTCCGCAACTACTCAAGGCCATGGACGTGTTCCTGTTCCCGTCGCTGTATGAGGGCCTGGGGCTGTCTCTCATCGAAGCCCAGGCTGCCGGGCTTGTGTGTGTTGCCTCCGACAAGGTGCCTCTGGATGCCCGTCCTACCGGTCTTGTGACCACGCTGAAGCTGGACGACCCGATTGAAACCTGGTGCGCTGCTCTGCTGAAAACGCACGGGGGAAGTGGTTGCCATGACGCTCTCAGGGATTATGATATACGTGGGTCCGTCAGAGAACTGGAAGAACTGTATTTGGGTAAGTCATGAACAAGCAGCCTTTGATTTCCATAATCATTCCCGTTTACAACACCGAGAAGTATGTCGCCAGGTGTCTGGACAGTGTCATGGCCCAGACAATCAAGGACATTGAGATTATTGCGGTGAATGACGGTTCGAAGGACGCATCCCTGTCTGTTCTTGAGGAATATGCTTCAAAGGACCAGAGGATCCATGTCATAGACGTTCCGAACGGTGGCGCATCAAGGGCAAGGAACATCGGATTGTCCCAAAGTAAGGGCAAGTACGTCGGGTTTGTAGATTCGGATGACTTCATAAGCCCCGAAATGTACGAGAGAATGTATTCCGCTGCCGAAAAAAAAGCGGCTGAAATGGCGGTTTGCTTTTTCGATACTGTCGAAGGAACGACCTTTGTTAAAGAAAAAGATGCAAATGGGTCGGAAGAACTGTTGGGAAGAGATGATGCGATTATCGCTTTGACGGAACTTGTCATCAGCTATTCGGTCTGTACAAAGCTTTACAGATCGGATTTCATCGGCAGTCAGCGGTTTGCCGAGGACATGGTTTTTGCCGAGGATTTCCGATTCAACTCCGAACTACTGCTGAAAGCAAGCAGAGTTATGCTAATCAGGGAAGAATTCTACCACTACTATTCCCGTGAAGGATCCATCACACATTCACCCATATCCGAGAAAGACCTCGTGACTCTCAAGGTTTACGACATTCTGTCCGAAGGTTGTGCTGACAATCCGACTGTCCTGAAGGCAATATCGGACCGGGAACTCATGGAGAGTCAGAAACTTCTGGATTCTTCAATAGGGCATGATGACATTTCCAAGGAAAGCATCCGTTCCATGCTGGCCAGGGTGAAGAAAAACAAAAGCGCAATCAGGAAGAATAAGTACCTCTCCTTCTTCGGGCGTATCAGGTCCAGACTGGCAATTCTCTTTCCGGGATTGTATGTGGCGGCAGGCAGCCTGTTCAAAAAGATCAGGGGGATAAGCGATTAAGAAATGAATGATTCCAAAAGAGTGAAATCCAATCTGGTCACCTCTATAATCGCTTATGCCGTTTCTGTTGTCATCGGACTCGTTCTGCCCAGATTCTTCACACTGACGTATGGTTCGGAGATCAACGGACTGCTTGGGTCGGTGAACCAGTATGTAGTCTATCTGGGACTGTTCGAAGCCGGAATCGGAATGGCAACACTCCAGGTTCTGTACAAGCCTGTTGCCTCCGATGACAAAAACCGGATCAACTCAGTAATGAATGCTGCAGGTGCATTCTACAGAAAGGCAGGTGCGTACTACCTTGCCGGACTGCTGATTCTCTGTTTCGGTTATCCTGTCGTTTTTCCTTCGGAACTGGATTATTTCACCGTAGTCGGGGTGATCTTCTTCTCCGGTTTTGCCAATGTGCTGAATTTCTGGCTGCAAGGCAAATACAATGTTCTCCTGCGGGCCGAGGGAAAGACCTACATCAGCACCAGTCTGACAATGGTGACAACCGTGTTGAGCGGTATTCTGAGAATCGTTCTCATATCGCTCAAGGTCAATGTCGTTATCATTCTTGCAGCATCCTTTGCCATCAGCACTCTCTCGATGCTCTTCGTCTTCATCTACATGAAGGTGAAATACCCTTGGCTGGATGTAACCGTAGCGGCGGATTATGGGGCGATAGGCCAGAAAAAGTATGTCCTGGCCCATGATATTTCGTGGCTGGTTTTCAGCAATACCGACATAATCATCCTGACCGCGGTCTGCGGTTTCAAGGTCGTCAGTGTCTACACGATGTACAAGTTGGTCGTCACCCAGCTGGGCAATCTGCTGAACATGATTCCGAGTTCGATCGAGTTCTCACTGGGGCAGACGTTCAATACCGACAGGGAGCAGTTCATCAGGAAACTGGATGTCTCCGACAGCATTTTCAGCACGGCCTACCATACGATCTATTCGGTGGCGTTGTTCCTCTTCATTCCTTTCATGAAGCTGTATACGAAGAACATCACCGATATTAACTATATCGATTACTGGGTTGCGTTGCTGTTCGTTTCTATAGAGATTCTCAGCGATGCCAGAGTGATGACAATAAAGGTCATCGACTTCGCAGGTCATTTCAAACTAACTTTGTCCAGAACCATAGCCGAGTCGACCATCAATCTTGCCGTATCCATTGCGGCTGTGTTCGCTTTCGGAATCCGCGGTGTTCTTGCGGGAACGGTGGTCGCTCTTCTGTACAGGACGAACGACATAATCATCTATGCAAACCTCAGGATCCTTGGCCGTAGTCCGGCAAAGACGTATTCGATCCATCTGATCAACCTGGCTCTTCTCGTAGCATTCCAATTCATCTATAGTCTGTTCATACGGGATATAAACAACTATTGGATCTTCATGCTGTGCGGCTTTATCATGACTGTGGTGACCTGCGCAACAATGTCCGCAGTCCAGATTGCGGTTTATCCTGATCTGCGCCGTTTTGTCTCGGAATCCATAGGTAAATTCCTGGGGAGGAAAAACAGAAAATGAAGATTCTTGTCCTGTCCAATCTGACCTCCTACACGTTCAATTTCAGATATGAGATTCTCGAGAGTTTCATCAAAGGCGGCCATGAGGTCGTCATTGCATGTCAGAACGATGACGACGGGAAGCAGAAGCAGCTTGAGAAACTCGGATGCAGGATGATAGAGGTCCCGTTCAACGGGAAGGGCACGAATCCCAGGGAGGAGCTGAAGCTCTTCCTCAGATACCGCAGGCTTGTACGCAGCGAGCGACCCGACATGGTCTTCACATTCACAATCAAGATGAATCTCTACGGAGGTCTTGCGGCCAAGCGCTACAGGGTGCCGTATGTTCCGATGATCACCGGACTCGGGGAGCTGGAGAAGACCGGAAAGCTCAGGAACATCCTGATGGTTCTTCACAAGCAGGTGATGCCCCATGCCAAGGCCGTGGTGTTCCAGAATCAGGCGAACATGGATTTCTTCAAGGAGAACGGCATAAGCTGCAGAAGGAAGGTTCTTGTCCCGGGTTCCGGAATCAACCTCAGGAAGTTCTCATATGTGGATTATCCGTCGGAAAAGGACGGCCTCAGGTTCGCCTTCATAGGCAGGCTCACTCCTGCCAAGGGAATCAACGAATATCTTCTCATGGCGGAGCATGAAAAGAAGACCCATCCCGAATACACATTCTTCATCGCTGGTCTTTGCGACGAACAGTACAAGGAACGTGTGAACGATCTGAACGGGAGAGGGGTTGTGGAATACCTGGGGCAGCTGTCCGACACGAGGGAACTTCTCAAGAAGGTGCACTGCCTGGTTCTTCCCACATACCATCCCGAGGGCCTTTCGAATGTGCTCCTTGAGACCTCGGCAACTGGAAGGCCTGCAATCTGCACTTCCAGACCGGGATGCAGGGAAGTCGTGCAGAACGGGGTGAACGGCCTGTACTGCGAGGCAAAGAATCCTGAGAACCTGATTCAGAAGGTTGATGAGTTCTCATCTCTGGGTGAAGAGGAACACAGGGAGATGGGACTGTCCGGCCGCAGAGTCGTCGAAGAGAAGTTCGACAGGAAAAGAGTGGTCGACACTTACATGGAGCTTCTGAAATGAAGACATCGACGGTTCAAAAGCTGAAAAAGGTTCTGGGAAAGAACGTCATCTCGGGAATCTACCGTTCTCTGGGTTTCCTTCCGGACGACAAGTACCTTCGTCTGATCTTCAGACTGCGCATGGGCAGGAGGCTGGATCTTGAGAATCCCAAAACCTTCAACGAGAAGCAGCAGTGGCTGAAAATACACAACAGGAAACCTCAATACACCATCATGGCCGACAAGTATCTTGCCAAGCAGTATGTGGCTGACAAGGTCGGAAAGCAGTACGTGGTTCCTCTTCTCGGTGTCTGGGACAAGTTCGACGACATCGATTTCGACTCACTGCCGGACAGGTTCGTACTGAAATGCAATCACGACAGCGGGACGGTCATCATATGCAGGGACAAGGCAACGCTGGACAGAAAGAAAGCGAAGAAGGATCTGGAGAAGTCGCTGAAGAGGAACTATTACAAGATCAAGCGCGAATGGCCGTACAAGGACATCGTCCCAAGGATAATCGCAGAGGAGTATCTCGAGGAAGAGCAGGGGAAGAACCTGAGCGACTACAAGTTCTTCTGCTTCAACGGTGAACCCAGGGTAATGTACATCATCGAATGTGCCTCGGAGACACATACCAAGGCATGCTTCGGTTTGGACGGCAGCTATCTGGACCTTGAGATCGATGATCCCAGACCGGAGACTCCGCCTACGGTTCCGCCGTGCTTCGACGAGATGAAAAGGCTTGCAACAAAGCTGTCGGAAGGGCTACCCTTCATAAGAGTGGACTTTTTTTACGTGAAAGGCCATCTTTATGTCGGAGAGCTGACTTTCTTCCATGAGTCCGGCTTTGCGGATATAAGACCTGTGGATTGGGATGTTAAACTTGGAGATATGCTTGACCTGAGCAGGGTCAGAGAGGAGAGTTGAATGAAAAAGGCATTGGTAGTTGCTCTGTTGATATTGTTCTGTCTGCCGTTTATGGCTTTCGCCGCACAATACCACAGTCTGCCGGTCGGTCACGAGGCATACCGGATGATTGATGCCGCTGAGATCAGGGGAATCATTCCGGTTCTGACGGACGTCAAGCCGTACAACGTGAACCTGGTGAGGGATATCCTCAACAAGATCCTTGAGTCGGACAAATTCTCCTCATCGGAGAAGAACCAGGTCAACAGAGTCCTGACCGAACTGGACTCGTCTTACGGGAACGAAACCACCGACGGATTGTCGGATTTGTTCAAAAGGGGATATCTCAGGTCGTCGGTTCTCAACACCACTACAATCGGCGGAAAGGCATCGTTTGATTTCACAATGGGAAAAGAGTCCGTCGAGGATGCAGACAAGGTGATTGATGCAAGAATCAGCGGAATGGCCTACATCAACGGCGACCTCTTCGATTTCATGTCGTACGACCTGAACTTCAAACTCAACCTGGACAGAATTGATGTCAGGGCCGCAATTCCGACAGACCTTAAGATCAATTGCGACGGCTTCTACATGAACATCTTTGCCGCCGAGGACGGAAGTGACAGACTTACGGAGCTTCCTGATCCGAACAAGTGGTTTTATTTGGGGATTGAGCACTTCTCAGAGATTTCCATGAGCTTCAAAGAGGAGTTGTTCTCCGCAAGAATCGGTACGGTTCTCAGGGATTGGGGTCCCGGATACAACAACATCGGCCTTGCCGGTTCGGCCAGAGCATTCGACGGTTTTGAAATCAGTTTCAAACCCGCCTCCTGGTTCAACTACTCTGTCATCGTCGGCTCGCTTGGTCTGATGTCCCTTGATTCCGTCAACGGAGTCGAATGGCCGTCCGAGAGCATGGACGTCAAGGACGGAATGTACTACAACAACATCAGCATGCACAGGGTTGAGCTCGGCATCCCCATGAACATGACCTTCCTCGTAGGAATTCCAGTGAGCATGAGGTTCGGAATCTGGGAGTCCGTCATCTGGAGAAAGCGCATGGAGCTTTCCTATCTCAGCCCGCTTTCCATCTACATGTTCGCCCAGAACGCACTGGGTGACTATGACAATGTTCTGGCAGGATTCGACATGACTGTGACCATCGAGGGAATAGGGCAGTTCTATGCCGCACTGTCCATGGATGAGCTGAACAACTTCAAGCTGTTCGCAAATCCCAGGAACATCCTGGCATACCAGATCGGTGCCCGCTTCTCGCCCAGGATTCTGGATTTCTCAGAGCTGACGGTGCAGGCCACCTACATCCCGGCTTTCTACGGTTCCCACTACGTCAAGGGTGATTCGAGGATTTTCGAGTATCTTCCCTACAACGGTTCATATGTGAACAAGGGCCAGAACCTCGGTTATCCAGTCAATCCCGATACAATCGAGCTGCTTCTCGACCTTCACACCTCGTTCGGTTCCGGCTGGACGGTGGGTCTTACCGTGAAGGACCAGCTGAGAAGCGCCCAGTATTCATACAAGACCACGGGAACGGACATGCTCACATATATGTCATATGATGCATATTACGCAGAGGAATACTATGACAGGAACATTCTGGACAACATCTGGAACAAGGAGATCCAGGCCAAGGCTGTCGTTGAGAAGTCTTTCTCAGGTTTCCCGCTTACGGTAAGTCTGGGCATAACGGGAATCTGGGACAGAACCAGACCGTTCGAGCCCACTGTCAGGGTCCGCGAAGTCACATACAACCCCGGAATAGTCGAATTCACAGGTGACTGGGTGAGCACGTTCACACTGAACGGTTCGTTCGGTGCCAGGATCTATTACTGATTCTCTGAAAGAGATTATCTTACGCTTGTCTCGCTCTCGAAGAACTTGACTCCGATGTCGCTTCTGAACCATGAGCCGTCGAAGGTCACAAGGTCTATGGAGTTGTATGCCTTTGAATTGGCAAGGATGATGTTCTTGTCCACGCCTACGACTGTTGCGGCTCTTCCTCCGGTTGTGAAGATTCCCTTGGGACGTGACTCGACTGCACCGAAGAACAGATAGGTTCCGTTGTCGATGGAGTTGCTCATGTACTGGGGCGGGATGTTCCACAGTCTCTGTCCGACCTGTGTGTTCTCGGGATAGCCTTCGGATGCGATGACGACCGCGACGGAGCTGTTGCCGGTGGTCTGAAGCTCGATGGACTTGAGTGTGTTGTTGCGCATGGCGATCATGAGCTCGCAAAGGTCGTTCCTGATGAGGGGAACCATGGCCTGTGTGGCCGGGTCGTTCAGTCTTACGTGGTAGTCGACCAGATACACGCCGTCACCGCTTATGACTACGGAGAAGGTCAGAACTCCCTTGTAGTAGAGTTTCTCCGCCTTGAGGGCTTTGAACGTGGGATGGACGATCTGCTTGAAGACCTTGTCCTTAGTGGCCTGGTCCAGTGCGAGCGGGCAGATGGCGCCCATTCCGCCGGTCGGAACTCCGTTTCCGATGTCGGTGTGCTCCCTCTTGGTGTACTCGTTGCATGTGGGAAGGATGAAGTATCCCTCGTTGTCCATCAGGATGGTGATGGTGGCCTGTACTCCCTCGATGTGGTCCTCGACCACGACCGGACCCTTCTTCAGAAGTTCCTCTCCATAAGAGAGAAGAACATCATAGTCGGAGGAGCTGATCATGACCCTTGAAGGGGAGAGGTCGTTCGGCTTGATGGTGAAGGTTCTTCCGCTGTTGTCATTGAGGAACGAGGACATCTCCTTCTTCGACTTGAAGATCCTGTAATCGGGGATGGGGATGTTGTACTTTCTGGCGAACTCTCTTGAGAAGCTTCTGTCTCCCTCGAGTTTGATTGCATAGCTCGGGGCACCGAAGGTCTCGATTCCGTTCTTGTTCAGGTGGTCGATCACACCGGTCTGAAGCGGGCCTTCGGTTCCGATGAAGACGAAGTCGATTCCGTACTTCTTGCAGGCGGTCAGAACCTGATTCTTGTCCGACGGATCAACATCGGGAAGGTTCACGGCGAAGCTGGAAGTTCCAGGATTGCTCGGGGCCATATAAAGACCGTCGATCAGTCTGCTCTTTGAGAACCACCATGCAATAGCATGGTCTTTTGCACCAGAACCTAAAACCAGTACGTTCATACCGCCTCCAACTAGTATTGGAAAAGTAGCATTTATGACCCCGCTAGGTCAATTGTCGGGCCTGTGTGTTTGTCATTGTAAAACGTCACTCTTTGACTTAGTATTTCAGAAAGGAAGCAGGTTGCGGAGGAACGGCATTGAATTCTTCATTGAACAAGATCCACAGTTTTTTGTCTGATAAAAGCAAAAGATTCCTCTACCTGTCTTATCTCGGCTTTTACGACAGAGTGGATGACAAAAGCTTTATCGAGAAGAAGTTCAGGGCCCTGCTGGGTTACGAACCGGATCTGGACCACCCGGTTACGTTCAACGAGAAGATCAACTGGCTGAAGCTCAATTACAGAAAAACCGAATTCACATCCGAAGTCGACAAATACGAGGTGAAGAAATACGTTGAGCAGAAGCTGGGCAGTGAATTCATCATACCGAACTACGGCGTCTGGGACAGGTTCGACGACATTGATTTCGATTCCCTGCCGGAGAGCTTCGTGCTTAAATGCACCCATGACTCCGGAAGCAGAGTGATCTGCAGGAACAAGGCTGACCTGGATATGAAAGCGGCCCGTACCAGGCTTGAGAAGGTCCTTGAGCATGACTACTACAAGCTGAACAGGGAGTGGCCTTACAAGGATGTTCGGCACAGAATTCTTGCCGAGATGTTCCTGGACAACCATGGTAAAGCCCTTAACGACTACAGGTTCTACTGCTTCAACGGGCAGCCGAAGTTCTTCAGCATTGACCTTGAGGTGAACTCTTCATGCAGGGTCAACTTCTACGACCCGGAGTTGAAGATTCTTCCGTTCGGTGTGGCCGAGGAGCCTCCGCTCTTCGATGCCGAGGTGAAAATGCCTTCCAACATCGACAGGATGCTTGAGATAGCAAAGGTCCTCTCACATGACCATCCGTTTCTCAGGGTGGACCTCTACAATGTCGACGGGAAGATCTACTTCAGCGAACTGACTTTCTTCTCATACGGCGGATTCATGGGGTTCTGCCCCGACAGAAGCTGGGACGGAAAGATCGGTGCATATCTGGATCTCCCGGAAGCCCCGGTCAAACCTTGACTGCACATAAAACCCGTGCTACCTTATATCTACTGATGCAACGGTCTGTTGCATGAACATAATCAAGGACATAGGAAGTATACTCTATGCGTTTTTTTGATACACATTGTCATTTGGGACTCATTCACGAAGACCAGCTCGAGCAGCTCATGGCCGTCCAGTACGCCAAGAGAGTAGGAGTTGCACACATAGTCTCCATCTGCAACAGCCTCACGGACTTTGAGGTCATATACAACAATCTCAAGAGCGCCAAGAACGTCTACCACGCCGTGGGAGTCTCTCCGACCGAAAGCGGCAACAAGCTCATCGGCTGGGACACCAAGATCCAGCAGTTCCTGAAGCTGGACCGCATCGTCGCAATCGGCGAGACCGGACTGGACTACGGAAAGTACATGCAGTTCAAGGACATCCAGGTCGACATGTTCCTCAAGCACCTTGAGATAGCCAGAAGGGCCCATCTTCCCGTCATCATCCACAACAGGGAAGCCGGAGAGCACATCCTGGACATCCTCAGACACAACATCCCCGAGGAGGGCGCCATCTTCCACTGCTACTCCGAGGACTGGGAATACGCATTCAAGGCCATGGAGCTGCCCGTCTACTTCTCGTTCGCCGGAAACATCACCTACAAGAACGTCAGAAAGCTCACCGACACGGTGCGCAACCTCCCCGAGAACAGGATTCTGATCGAGTCCGAGGCCCCGTTCATGGTGCCGGCCAAGTACACCAAACGCCGCAACAAGCCCGAATACCTTCCCGAAACTGCAAAGGCCGTGGCCGAGATCAAGGGAATCCCCCTCGAGGAGATGTCTGAGATCCTCTACCGCAACAGCCTCAACGCCTTCCACATCGAAGAGGCCTGATTTGGCATCACTTCTGCACCCTGTCTCAATAGGAAACCTCCGTCTCGGGTCCAATCTTTTCCTGGCACCGATGGCCGGTTACACCGACAAGGTCTTCCGCAGCATCTGCCTCTCAAAGGGGGCCGCACTGGCCTACACCGAGATGGTCTCATCCGAGGGCGTGGCACGTGACAACGACAAGACCACGGTGCTTATGGAACGGGGTGAGCTCGAGAAGGACCTTGCCGTCCAGCTCTTCATGCCCGATGCCGATACCGCACAGAGGTCCCTGGAGGGTGTTATGAAGTACTCTCCGGCTCTGATCGACATCAACTGCGGCTGCCCGGTTCCCAAGGTGGTCAAGACCGGCGCGGGAAGCGCGCTTCTGAAGAACCCCTCGACGATCCATGAGATAGTGGACACCATCGTGCGCAACACGGATGTACCTGTGACGGTGAAGATCAGAACCGGCTGGGATACGGATTCCCTCAACTACCTTCAGACGGCGGAAGCTGCCTTCAGCGCCGGGGCAAGTGCACTGTGCATGCATGCCCGGACCCGCAGCCAGCTCTACATGCCCACGGCCCACTGGGAGCTTCTAAAGGACCTGAAAAACCATTTTCCGGACAAGGTTATCATAGGGTCGGGAGACCTCTTCTGTGCCCGCGACGGGGTGCGCATGCTCACAGAAACCGGAGTGGATGCAATCTCATTCGCCAGAGGTGCAATCGGAAACCCGTTCATCTTCGAACAGACGAAGGCGCTCCTTTGCGGAGAAGAGGAGAGGGTGGTGTCTGTTTCAGAGAAAGTCGATGCAATCATGGCCCACCTTACAGGCCTTGTGGAGTTTCTCGGGGAGAATACTGCCTGCCGTGAGATGAGAAAGCACGTCTGTGCCTACCTCAAGGGAATTCCCAACAGCGCCAGGGTGCGCCAGGCCGTCACCGCGGCAATTACTGTCGACGAATACAAAAAGGCCCTGTCACTTCTTCAGGAGAAGTAGTTCATCTCCATCGCAAGCTTTCCCCAGTCCCTGAAGCCTATGCAGTCGACTCCGTTTCGGCTGTAGGTCACATCGCCCAGATACAAAATCACAGCCCTGGGTCCGTCTTCCTTTATCAGACTGCGTGCGCGGCTCATGCTCTCATCCGTAACTTCGATGTTCGAATCCACCACGATGGAGAATCCGTCACGCCATTCGGCCTTGAAATCGCACTCCGAACCCGGGAGAAGCAGGGGCTCCAGACATTTTGCGAACCTTCCTCTCAAAAGCTCGTTGAAGGCGAATGTCCTGACCACGCTGTCCTTATTATCGCTTAGAATAAGGTCGCTGTAAGAGTTTATGCCCAATAGACGGCATAGGATCCCTGTGTCCGAGAAAAAGAGCACACGGTCTCCGTCTTCAGATTCTGCCGACCGAACCAGTGCGGTTTTCAGCAACACTGAAATCCAACTCTTTGATGTGGGGGCCGATATCCCCGAGGCCTTCGCAAGGGCGTTCATGGAGAAGGGACGGGCGCTTGAGAGGGCGCAGTTTCTCATGAAGGAGAGGAAGGTCTGTGTGTTGGAGACATTGATGAACCTGCCCGCATCCTTCTCAAGTGTCTCTCGGATTATCTCCTCAGGATCCTTTCCCGTACGAAGGACATCATAAAGCTGCCCGTTTGCAATGATCTGAAACGGATTTGAGCTTTGCATCTTCAGGTCCTCGGTGTCCTGTACCGTCAGGCCTCCGGCATGGCAGATTCCGACCTTGCCGTCTGCTGTGTCGAACACGGATGCATCATCACACAGAATGATGTATTTGCCGGGCACAAAACCCCATTTCAGGACATGGTAGCCCAGGGCCTCTGCAATGGCGGGAAGCCTTGATGCTGCGTTGATGACCGCTCCGTCCGGAAAGGCCATGAGGAAGGTCCTGGGGGACTGTTTTGCGAGGGAAAATGTCCTTCTGTCCTCAAGGTCCACGAAGCTCTTTCTGGGGAACATGCTCCTGACAAGGTCCCTGGCTCCGGTGCCGCGCTGGCCCTGGATGACCACGATCGGGTACCTGGATGCGAGGTTGCTGATTGCCTTCTGAACTGAAAGATTTGCCATTTCAACTACTATTAAAGTTTAAAAGCATAAAACTGTAAAGTATTAAAGCCCAAATTATTAAAGTTTAAGGCACAATCCGTTGACACCCCCTCCCGGCGGCCCGATACTGAAAACGGTTCAGGAGGAAAAATGAAGGATAAGATCAGAATCTGTGATCTGTTCGATCTGGATCATACAATCGCCAAAGAGTATCTGAAGGGTTTCGAATATCCCTGGCAGGCTCTTTCGGGAATCAAGCAGATGATAATCGACATCGGAAGGACGCTGGACAAGGACGAATACGACGAAGTCTCTGACTGCGTCTGGGTCCATAAGAGCGCAAAGGTGTTTCCCAGCGCCTATCTGGGCTCGCCCTGCATCATCGGTCCTGAGACTGAGGTGCGTCACGGAGCATTCGTGAGAGGAAGCGCCCTGGTCGGAGCCGGATGCGTGATCGGAAACTCGGTCGAGCTGAAGAACGTCGTCATCTTCGACAAGTGCGAGGTTCCCCACTACAACTACGTGGGAGACAGCATCCTTGGCTTCCATGCCCACATGGGAGCGGGGTCGATCACCTCGAACATCAAGGCGGACAGGAAAAACATAGTCATACACGCGGATGAGGGAATCGAGACGGGACTGAGGAAGATCGGTGCCATGCTCGGTGACTGGGCGGACATCGGATGCAACAGCGTCCTGAATCCGGGAAGCGTGATCGGACGGCACACGAACGTATATCCGACGTCCTGTGTCAGAGGCATCGTCCCTGAGAACAGCATCTACAAGACGGGTGGCGTCATCGTGGCCAAGGAAGAAAGATAAGGAGAAAAAGATGGGAAGATATTTCGGAACGGACGGATTCCGCGGGGAGTCCAACGTAAATCTCACGGCGGACCACGCCTACAAGGTCGGAAGGTTCTTGGGATGGTACTACAAGAGCCTTCGTGAGCAGCGCGGCGATACGGAGAGCCCCAAGATCGTCATAGGAAAGGACACCAGAAGGTCCTGTTACATGTTCGAGTACATGCTGGCCGGCGGAATCGTCGCCTCGGGAGCCGATGTGTACCTGATGCACGTCACCACGACCCCTTCGGTTGCCTACATCGCCCACGTCGATGACTTCGACTGCGGAATCATGATCACGGCCTCCCACAACCCGTACCATGACAACGGAATCAAGATCATCAACAAGTACGGCGAGAAGATGGAGGACGCCGTTTTGGACCTCTGCGAGGACTACATCGACGGCAAGCTCGAGTGCTTCGGCCAGAAGTGGGACGAGATTCCGTTCGCAACCAGGCACGACATAGGACAGATGGTCGACTACGTCTCAGGAAGAAACCGTTACATCGGATACCTCATCTCGCTGTGCAAGTACTCGTTCCGTGACATAAAGGTCGGTCTGGACTGCGCCAACGGAACCACATGGAGCATCGCCAAGGCCGTTTTCGACGCCCTGGGAGCCAAGACCTATGTCATCAACGCCGACCCCAACGGCTTCAACATCAACGAGAACGCCGGTTCCACCCATATCGAGGGCCTGCAGAAGCTGGTCGTCGACAAGGGCCTGGACGTGGGCTTTGCATTCGACGGAGACGCCGACAGGTGCCTTGCCGTGGATGAGAAGGGCAACGTCGTGGACGGAGACCACATCCTGTACATGTACGGAAAGTACATGAAGGAGAGGGGAAAGCTCATCAACAACACCGTCGTCGTGACAGTCATGTCAAACTTCGGCTTCTTCAAGGCAATGGAAGAGGAGGGCATCCAGGCCGTCAAGACAAAGGTCGGTGACAAGTACGTCCACGACTACATGGTCGAGCACGGATGCCGTATCGGCGGTGAGCAGAGCGGACACATCATCTTCGCCAAGTACGCATCGACCGGAGATGGAATCCTCACGGCCCTGAAGGTCCTGGAGGTCATGCTTGCCAAGAAGAAGAAACTCAGCGAGCTGGCTGCCGGCATGAAGACATATCCGCAGGTCCTTGAGAACGTCAGGGTCAAGGACAAGAGCACCACAATCGGAGACGAGGACGTGCAGAACGCAGTGGAGAAGGTCGCCGAAAAACTCGGAACTTCGGGCAGAATCCTTGTCCGCGAGAGTGGAACCGAACCGCTCATCCGTGTTATGGTTGAGGCAAAGACAGAGGACATCTGCAGGCAGTATGTCGGCGAGGTCATTTCAGTGATTAAGAAGAAGGGCTACGCCGTCTGAGTCTGAAAGATGTGTGGAATTGTAGGATTTACAGGACATCATCAGGCTGCACCCATTCTGCTTGATGGACTCAGGAAACTCGAATACC
>Ga0310696_10001425_pt1 | contig 34627 bp, 44 predicted proteins | sample AusTroGonzalo_MG_4_FD_203885 | JGI IMG/M metagenome (GOLD analysis project Ga0310696, IMG submission 203885) | Bovine rumen microbial communities from tropical cattle in Woodstock, Queensland, Australia - Gonzalo_02 (v2) (version 2) | ecosystem: Host-associated > Mammals > Digestive system >... | reverse complement strand
GGACATCTTCAGCGGGGCCGGCGAAAACGCTGAGACCAAACAAACCGTAAAGCAGCAGGAGGCATAGTATGGAACAGGTTCTTTTGACATCGGAACGCCGGATCAAGGAAATCGCCTGCATCAATGATAACGTTGCTGGCGAGTACATCCTGTCCGCTGCTACAGAAGCCCAGGAAATCAGGCTCAAATCGGTCATAGGACCAGCTCTCCTGAAAAAGGTAAAATCCCTCATCTCCGGGAAGACGATTGATTCTGACGAAAATGAGGCCTACCGTGGCCTTGTCGAGCAGTGCCAGTACTACCTGGCCTACACCACGGCGACGGAACTTACCTTCAAGACCACCTTCAAGCTCACGAATTTCGGCGTTGTGAAGACGTCCGACGAAAAGCTCGAGGTCCCTTCGTTCGAGGACGTGGTGAAGGTACGGGACTATTACCAGGCGAAGGCCGACTACTATTGCATCGAGGTGCAGAAGTACTGTCTTGAGAACCGGGCGGCACTCCCTGAGCTGTCCGAAAACCAGTGCTCGAAAATCCACGCTAACCTCCATAGCGCCGCTACCTGCGGCCTGTGGCTGGGAGGCTATCGCGGAAAGGGCCCGTCCCGGAGCGATGAACGCTATAAGATAGTGCGATAGTATGAACCTCCAGCAGCTCATACGGATCATGGAGCGGGTGGCCCTCAAACAGCTGACCGTTCAAACCGTCGTGGAGAACGATGTGTTCCGCCTGAACTCCCTGCCGAACGTTCGGTACGGGGTTTTCGCGTGGCTGCAGCGTAACCACCGGGGCAGTGTAACCGGCCCCATGCAGACCTTCTCATTCTCGCTCTTCTATGTGGACAGGCTCCGCCAGGATGAACGGAATCAGGTGGAGGTCCAGAGCGTCGGAATTGACACCATGGGCAATATCCTTCGTACCCTGTCGGAGGTGTACGATGTGGAGGTCGACGAATATACCATCACGACCTTCAACCAGCGTTTTGCCGACCAGTGCGCCGGCGCCTTCGCGAACGTCACCTTGCGCGTGCCCGCCGACTACGTGTGCGCTGACAATCCCATGGGAGACTTCAATGAAGACTTTAGTGACGATTTCTGGACTGCTGTTTTGTAACTGATTGATATTTAATAAGTTTTGCTATATGACTAAAGAAGAACTTGAGCAGATTATCGCCCGGAATGTTCGGACCAACGGCCGGGGGGACATAACCGCCCGCGTCATGGCCGGCGTGCTTCAATCGTTCGTGGAATACACTGACAGCCTGAGTGCCGATTTCATCGCCCTTTGCCAGGCCCTTGCGGATGCTTTCACGGTGATCGTGCAGCAGCAGGAGGAGCGCTTTGAAGGGAAGGCTGAGAGCCTTGAAAGCGAATTCGAGCGGTTTTGTACTGACCTCCTCGAGAACCATTTCGAGCCCTGGGCTAACCAGCTTTCGGAGACGGTTCTCCGTGAGATCGGGCAGTACGGTGCGACCGTGGCCGAAGCCGCCCGCAATGCACAGGCGGCGGCATCCTATGCCCAGGCTGCGGCCCGGGACGCCGGGACGGCCGCCCGTATGAGCGAAGGTGCTAAGAGCGCGGCTGAGGGCTCCCTTAGTGCAGCCCAGGATGCGGCCGGGAAAGCCCTTGAAGCCAAACAGGCCGCCCAGACGGCAGGCCAGAAGGCCGACGCGGCGAAGACCGCCGGTGACAATGCGAAGGCATCCGCTGACGATGCCAAACTCGCCGCCCAGGGTGCAAAGTCCTCCGCTGATGCGGCAAAGCTCGCCGTTGACGGGGTTGCCTCGGATGTGACCGCCGCAAAGGACGCCGCCGTCGATGCGAAGGAAGCGGCCCAGGCGGCCGGCACGAAGGCTGACGGTGCGAAGGATGCGGCAGACCTTGCTAAGACTTCCGCCGATAACGCCAAAACAGCCGCCGACAATGCGAAGACCTCCGCCGACGATGCTAAGACCCTTGCCGGTGATGCGAAGACCGCCGCTCAGACTGCAGGCCAGAAAGCCGATGACGCTAAGGGCGCTGCCCAGGATGCAAAAACGGCGGCGGATAACGCTAAGACCGCGGCTGATAATGCTAAGACCTCCGCTGATACGGCGGCCGGGAAAGCCGACGATGCTAAGACCGCAGCGAACGGCGCTAAGTCCTCCGCTGATGCGGCGAAGGCGGCAATCGATGCTACAGGCGCCGATATGGATGCGGCACTGGATGCTATCCTTCTGGGGAACGAAAAACCTTTCCTGTCCCTGTCGAACGATTTAACGCTGGCCGGGTGTGCGAATTTCATCACCGCCTTGGCGCCGGTGACCGAAGGAACGATGTCTGTTTCCAGTACGGCTTACGCCGCCCTGGCCGCTGACACGACCGATTACACCTACGACGGCCAGACGTACACCGGCGTCATCGCCCTGGCAGAGGCGAAGGGGTGGGCCATTATTGACGCTAACGATTAACGCCTATGGGACAGATAGCAAATAAACTTCTGGCCCTGAATAGCGCAAAGCACGCTATTCGTGAGGCTATCAACCTGAAGGGCGGCGGTCCCATGGCCGTGAATGCCCCTCTGTCCGCCTATCCGGCCGCCGTCGCTTCCATCCCTCAGGGTGGTGGCGGCGGTGGTATCAGTGACCCTTTTGCGGCGTACCTGGACTATTACCGCGTCATCTTCATTGACTGGGACGGGACTGTCCTTCAAGATACCCTCGTGCCGAAGGGACAGGCGGTGACGCCCCCGACCGTGAGCCATCCGAATATGACCTTTGTGCGGTGGACGGTGGCAAACACGGAATTCGAGGCCGTGAACCGGGACATGTGCGTTGGGGCCTGTTACGGTACTCAGACGGTGGACGGCTGGGACAGCTCTTTTGTCATCAACCTGGACCGTTCTATCTCCGGCGGCCTGACGGTCTCGTTTAAGATGCAAATCACCTCCGGCTATCCGGGAAAGGTTGATTGGGGCGACGGGAATATTGATACCGTCAGCGTCAGCGGCTCCCGTACGGTAACACACACGTACGCCCAGGACGGAGCCTATACCATCGTCGGCTGGCGCTCAGGCGGCCGCGGTTGGCTGAATAGCGTGGAAAGCATCGATTTCTACGGCACTATCATGTCCATCCTCTCTTTCCCGACGATGAACACCGGCATCATTGAAAAGTTCCACGGAATCGGCGTAGGGAACGGCATCGGATTCTCTGCATTGGGCAACGCGAATGCAACGGGCACGTCCCGGCTTGAACTTCCGGGCTTCGTCGACGCTTCGGGGAATACGACCGCGAAGCAGATCAATTGCCTGCCGAAATCCGGCGTGTTCAATCTGGCCACCAACTGGGACTGTGTCTACACGCTCCCGAACGCCAGCGCTATCAATTACGCGTTTATTCCAGTGATTGATTTTCTCTGGCCGCCGGCCAGTTCGACGGACGGCGTCAAGATAGGTTGTGACCGCCTGATCCTTCGTGGAAACGTGAGCCAAACTCCCTACCTGATGCGCTATCAGTCGAACGTGATTGATTTCCGATTCGTCACTACTTTCACCGGATCGTTCCACACCCAGTACTACGGGTATTTCATCGCCCGCGTCAACCCGGACGGTGTAACGCCCTCCGGGAGCTTTACCATCGCCAGGCACATGAAAAACTGGGCGGAATTCCTTCATTCCCTTCTGGCCGTCTCTTCCACTAAGACCATCACCATCGCCCTCAAGGGATACGAGAAAGATGTAACCTACGCCGCCCTCGTGACCGAGCTGCAGGGGAAGGGATATACCGTAACCACTCAAGCCTAAAGACCTATGGAAAAACTTTTAGCACCCGTTGGATTCTATTACACCCAGGCCGGTGACGTTCCGGCAGGTGAGCGCGTCTTCGCCGATGAGGTCTTCCTGGGCGTATACGACGGCCCGGAAAACTGGCGCCTGGTGAGTGAGGCGGAGCGTGAGGAAATGGTAGAACTGGACGCCGCTGAGGCGCTCGCAATCGTAACCGGAAATGAATAAGCAGCAAGCCATAGCATACCGCCGGAAGATTGAAACGGCGGCGGCGGCCCAGACAGACGAGGCCGCCCTGGAATCCATCGAACTGTTCCCGAAATGGGCACCGGGCCTTGACGTGCTCGCAGGTGAGCGCTACCAGTACAACGGTCGCCTCTATCGTGTCGTACAGAAGCACCGGACTCAGGAGGGATGGGAACCGGATAAAACACCGGCCCTCTTTGTAGAGGTTACGCTCGAACCCTGGCCGGCATGGAAACAGCCGGCCGGAGCCGCCGACGCCTATCCGAAGGGTGCTCACGTCTCTCATGCCGGTTACCACTGGGAGTCGGCCATCGACGCGAACGTCTGGGAACCCGGCGTCTACGGCTGGGATATTGTTGAACCTGAATAAACACTGTTACCATGGAAGGAATGGGAATCTGGGCCGAGATACTGGCCGGAATTGGAGGCCTGGCCGGTCTGGCCGCACTGATAAAGACACTGGCTAACCTCAAGAACGAGAAGAACGCAGGTGCCATCAAGAATGACGCCTCCGTCCTTGCGTCCCTGAAGACCGCCATCGACGGCTTTGAGGATGTTATCAAGGATTTGAAGAACGAGCGTAACGAGGCCAAGGCTGAGGCGAGCCGGGAACGGGAGGGAAAGGAAGCCTACCGTAACGCCTGTATTACGGCTGAGGGAGGTTTTTGTACCAACTACGGATGTCCGCTCCGGAACCCGGCACGTGGCCTGGGCGCCCAGTGGCTGAGGGAAAACGCGGGCACGGATGCTATTGCCGGGAACTATAAGAACCTGGCGGAACTAATGTCGGAGAAAGGAATCAAAGAATCTGAATAGTATGGATGTCGTACTCAAACGCATTGCACGCCGGGATACGTACACTATCGGCCGGTTTTTTATGGACGGGGAGCAGGTATGTGACAGCCTTGAGCCGAAAGACAGGGGCCTCACGTCATCCATGTCCCGGGATGAAATTGCGGCCATCAAGGTGCCCAGCAAGACGGCCATTCCGACCGGCCGCTATCGGATAGGTTTCGCTTACAGCCCGCGGTTCTCGCACCGCTACACCTTCCTGCACAACGGGCTTATGCCTGTCATCTTGAACGTGCCCGGATTCCAGGGGATTCTGATCCATAGTGGAAACACGGAACGGGATACGGCCGCTTGTGTCCTGGTAGGCGAGAATACGGTGGTAGGCAAGGTTATGAATTCCGTCAAGACGCTCCGGGAGGTGTATGCCCGTATGATCGAGGCGCATGAGGCCGGTGAGCCTATCTACATCACTATCAGTTAGCGCTATGGTTGTTCTGGGAAAAATCAAGAATTACGCCCTTCTGGCGGCCGCGGTTCTCATTGTAGGGCTCGCGGTCTTTGCGTCATTCCAGGGCTACGCCTTGCGGCTCTCACGGGAGACCGCCAGTCGCCTTGCCGAAAACCAGTCATCGCTCCTTACAGACCTTAAGATGGAGCGGAACAAATCCGGCTATCTGCAGGCTACAGTACAGGCCCTGAAGCTCGAACGGGAGGAGATTGAGGCTCTCATACCGAAGTACGAGGCCCAGCTCGATGATATGCGCATACGCCTGAAAGAGGCCCAGTCTATCGCCGAGTTGAACCTGCAGACGGAGTTGAACGTCACCGCCGGCCGGGACACCGCCGTCGCTATCCCGTCTGTCACCCTTCCCGGCGTCGTGAAGCCTTCGTGCTACGTTTACAATGATAAGTATGCCAGCGTGAATATAGCCGTAAACGGTGACTCCAGCGCGGTCTATATCAGTATCCGGGACGTTGTTTATGTCGTGGCACACCGGGAGCGCAAGACGTGTCTTTTAAAGAAACCGAAGATCACCAAATATACGGCCACTACACTGTCACCATACACGAATATCGTAGGCGTTAGGTACGTTGAGGTTACAGATTAGCAAAAGAAAATGGGGCCCTTTTAGAGCCCCATTCCTTTTCGCGTTTCGTCATCCCTGTCCCAAGAATCCCGCGGGTCTGCCTCACGGCTGCTGACCGCCTCTGAAACCAGCTTCAGGAAATCGCCTATGCGCCGCCATGCTCCGCCGATGACGGGCGACCGGAAAACGGCCTGGACTTCCTTATTGTCCACCCGGGCGATGCAAACCTCACAGGTGCCTTCCTTCCTGCGGAACTTCGCCTGGCCGCGCCGGTACACCTCCCAGATGGTGTCTTCATCGCAGCCGGCCCGTTTCATGTCGAGGAGCGTAACGCTCATGTTCTCGAAAAACCGGGAAAACGCTACGATATCCTCCAGCGCCTTTTCCTTAGCATCGCGCTCCGCCTGAACATAGCACAGTTCGCTGTTACGCGCCTCGATGATAGCCTCCAGCTCTTCGAGCTCTTTCATCTTCTCCCGGATCTTGTATTCAAGGGCTTTGAGGCCCTTGCGCCCGCCTTTGATGCCTCGTTCCATGTCCGTGGCCTGGGCAAAGATATCCTGCATCTTGGAGGTGTCTTCCCGGCCCAGCTTGCAGGTCTTATGCGTCTCGAAATCGTACCACAGGAAGGTGATGTGAGCGTGCTCGTTCGGGATGAATTCACCGAAGGTTCCGTCTTGGTTGATAGGGCTGTGCCCTTCATCCCGGTGGATGGAGATTGACCGTACCATGAGGCCGAACTGTTTTTCGCATTCCCGGGCGCCTTGTAACAATTGTTCCATAGTGCGGCCCTTCTCGAGAACAACCACCGCCTCACGGATAGGCGTGGCATTCGCAGGCAGTTTCTTCCCGTGGAAGGCCATGTAATCGTCTTTGATTTTCTGCAGCAATTCGGCGTTCGGGATGTGGCCCTCGCACTCCCAGTTATCGTTCAAATTCGTTAACTCGTGGTGTACATGTTCGAGTTCGATTTTCCGTGCATTGTGGGCTTCAGACCGGGGTTTGACCGGTTGCACATGAGTAGATGAAATACGTTCTTCCATGGCTTTTTTGTTTTTGTTTTTGTTTTACCGTTATAATTTTGTTGGGGTATCAGGGACCTCCCTGACCTCCCGGGAGGGCGCACGGTTCGGATGTACCTTTGTACGTAGAACCTATAGTGCGCTATACGTTACCCTTTTGTTTTTGCCAAAGATGTTTGAAATTTGTTTCCTCCACAACACGGTTTATAATGTTTCTGTAGTTTTCTGTATAATTTGGTATGATTCCCTATGTTTCACTATGTTTATTATGTTCCAGTATGTTTATGTATGTTTATGTATGTTTATGTATGTTTATAATAAAGTGATATGTTTATATATGTTTCGGTATGTTGTTGCATATTCCGATATAAATACCTATATTTGCAACAGCGAAACATAAAACACTACGAATATGTATAAAGATACCAAACCCGTAGAGGTCTCCCGGGAGGGGCCCGCGAAGAAAACCGCGAAGGCGGCGAAGACCAGCAGCGGCACGTCTTACGCCTTTATTGATGATGATGAATCATCCGATGAAGATCTCGCGCTTTTAACCGGCGAACACCCTGGCAATCCGTGCTACACCGGCCCGGTGCCAGATAAGGCAGAAGAGGGACCGGCACCCGTTCCTGCGGAGTTGCCTGAGCCGGTGAGTGAAACCCCTCGCAAGCCCGGCCGCAAGAGTGCGAAAAAGCCCGTGAGGAGGCCCGCCGCCTCTGACGGTGACTGCGCCTTCGTGGTGCACATGTCGCCGGCCGTCCGGAACCTCGCTAAGACCTATGCCGCCATGGCCGGCCTGAGCCTTAACCAGTACATCGTCTCCCTGATCGTGGAGGATGCCCGCAAGGGGACCGCCCGCCTGCAGAAACTCGTCAACAACGTCAACCTTTAATACATTGCTATGAACGAAAACACAAAGACAGCAAAGGCCGGGAAACCCCGGCTTCCTGAAGAACAACTGCGCCGTAACCAGACGCTCCGCCTGAGCGTAAAGACCTGCGAACGCTTGAAGGCGATCCGGGCTGCAGGGTTCCAGACCTCCCGGGTGATCGACGACCTCGTGGAGGCTTTCTGCATCCACGCCGGCCTGGCAGATTTTTCCAACCTGGGCGCTTGCGATTCTCAGGAATAGTGACTACATTTGCATCACCTTATCATGTGCATTCTATATGATAGGTGTTATCAATGGTTCGTGGGGCGGCTGGGAAGTCGCCTCACGTTTTTACAGAAACCCTGCAGTTGTTGTGCCTATGTTTTGCAGGCCATGGAAGGGAAGAAGTGTAACGAGTTGATATTTAAAAAGATAGTGTGTATTTGACAAAGATAGGAAAAATCTTCCTCAAAACAACCATCCCAGATGCATAGGGCGCGTTTTTCAATCATTTGCCCGGTTTTCAATTTTAAATAAAACGAATATATTTTCTATCTTTGTTGCAATTGTTGTGTGTATGTTGTGCAAAGATGGCAAGCTTTAATTATTTTGTCGTGGCCGGCCAGAAGCGGTCCGACGGCACGTATGGAGTCAAGATACGGTGCACCCATAAGCGCCGGTCAAGGTGGCTGGCGACGAACGTCACTGTGACTGATGCCGACCTTACGCGTGGAAAGAAGATAAAGAATCCCTATATCGTGGCCAGGTGTAACGCCCTGGTGAAGGACATGAGAGACGCGGCCGCCGACCTTTCTCCCTTTTCGCTGGAAGAGATGAATGTGGATGCGGTGGTGGAGTACGTCCGGAACAAGCTCAAGGCGGGCCGTTTTAAGCTGGATTTCTTCCAGTACGGCGAGCGTATCGCAGACGGGAAGAGCGTGGCATCCGGGAAGGTTGTGCGGGTCGCATTGAACGCATTCGAGCGGTTCCTGGGCCGGCGTGAGGTTGATGTGAACGAAATCACCGCCGGCATGGTCCGGAAATTCGTGGAATTCCTGGATAACGAGCCGAAGGCGGTTGTCGCCAGAAAGAAGGTTGTTGCTGAGTCAAAGAAGCCACGGAAAAAGAAGGGAGGGGTCTCATGGACCTATATTGTTACCCTGCGCTCGATATACAGGTCCGCCCGGGCTGAGTATAACGATGAAGACACGGGCCTGGTGTTGATCCCGCGTACGCCGTTCGAGCGCGTGGAGGTTAAGGAGGGCGTACACAGCGGCCAGCGGAACCTGGGCCCGGATACGATTCAAGCCATGATAGACACCCGGGAGTGCCTCCCGTTTGTCCGCTACGCCCTCGATGCCTTCATCGTTTCGTTCTGTCTTATGGGCGCCAACCTGGCCGACCTGTACGAGGCCGCCCCGCCCGTGGATGGCTGGTGGGGCTATGAGCGATGTAAGACACGCGGGCGCAGGAGTGACCGGGCACGGATGCGAGTTGCCGTCCCGTGGCAGCTGGAGCCCTTCCTGGCCCGCCTGAAAGACCCGGCCGGCCAGCGGTGGCTGCGGTTCCACCTTGACGGGAAGAACGCCGATGCGATAACCTTGCGCGTCAACCGCGGGCTCAGGCGCTGGGCGAAGGACAACGGGATAGAACGGTTCACCTTCTACGCCGCCAGGCACAGCTGGGCCAGTATAGCCCGGAGCGCGGCCGTTGGCATCGACAAAGCAACGGTAGACGATTGCCTCAATCACTCTACGATGAAGGTGGCAGACATCTACATCGAACGGGATTACGACGTTTTCGCTGAGGCGAACCGGCGTGTACTGGAAATTTTCGATTTTTCTCTCAAAAAAATATAATTCGCTATTGCAAATTCAGTTTTGTTTGATTACCTTTGCCGTAGAGAATTTCATTAGGGTTAAAAACAAACGTTTAACAAGGCACGTGAAGAAAGGGCCGCCGGGATGGCGCCCCTTTCTTTTTTATGTATGTCTGGCTTACAGGGTGACCGGCTGGAACTTCGTCTGCCTGAAGGCCCACAGGGCGTCAACGGCCCGTGCCTTGAACTCACTCTGCTCATGCATCATGCTACAGAGATGATCCATCGCCTCCAGGAGCTGCGCATATTTCTTTTCCAGCGCCAGGGCATCCCGGCTGAGGGACATGAAGGCGGTCCAGAGGGCCCCGTCGACGTTCCGGTCATAGGGCCTGTCCGGGCTGGACATTTCCTTTACAGCCTCCTGTGCCACGTTAGGGAAGGGTATCACCATATTGGAAGGGGTCGTAGCCCCTGGGCTGGGGACGCCGGTCATCAGGTAGTTTTCATCGATCTTAAGCAATTCGGCCAGCCGGCGGGCAGATTTCGGAGACAAATAGTGCTTTCCGTTGAGGATGCACGAGAGTGTGGAGGGTTTGATACCCAGGATTTGGGCGGCCTGACGGGCCGTACCGTAACGGCGGATAGCCACTTTAACGTATTCCGCCACCTGGGCGGGCGTCGCTGCGCTTTCAAGTGCTTCATTCATAGCAAGATGTGTTTATCGTGGTGCAAAGTTACGTAAAACTTTCTTGATAACCAAATATAACGTATGATAATGCTTGATAACTATGGAGTCAAACAAAATTGAAAAATAATTAGAAAAAGTTTCAAAAATGTTTGCATATTCGATTTTTTGTGTTTACATTTGCGTCAGAGAGGTAAGAAAACCGCTCATAAGTAAAACCATTTTTAACACCTGCATTATGCGCATCGTTTACATTTCCAAAAAAGCCGCCCCGGACGTAGTAGCGTCCGCGGTCGCCGCCAGCGGAACTCTCGTCCGCTTGAAAGTCCTCGCTGAGTACGAGGACTACTATCAGATTCTCGTAGGTGATACCCTCGTCAATCCCGTTTCCCGGGCCGCCACCTGGTGGGAGGCAGAGACCGGGCAGGATGCCTGTCTCCGGTGGTCCCTCGCCGCCGGCACGTGGGAACTCATTGAGAGCCCGAAAAAGGCCAGGAATCACTGCCTTATGGCTAAGAAGCTCCTCCGGTTCAATGAGCCCGTATGCCTTCGCAAGATCAACGTTCCCGTTTACAGCGCTACCGGCGTGTTCCAGTTCACGGCCGGCGCGTACATCCTCGTTCCGACCCGGCTTAAGCGCGAGCCCGTCATCGACATTGCCGGCGACGTGCAGGTGGTCGAACCCTTCGGTGAGATCAAGCGCGACGAAATCCCCTTCTAGCCATGAAGACCGTCGCTACTATCCTTTCCTTTGCCGCTATCCTGTGGGCCTGTGCTGAGCCTTTCAGCATGGGCCCCGGATGGATTGCCGGCGAGGCAGTCGCCCTTGCAGTTTTGATTTTCTGTGCACGTTTTATCGGGAAAGACGTCGAACGCCGCCCGAATAGGTAGAGAAAATCGGACATATTTTCAAAACCCAGTTGATTCATTTTTCGAGATTTTCTATTTTTGCAAAAAGTTTGATTATGATACCGAACGAAAATACCATCAAAGCTATTGCCCAGGCAGCTGCCGTCGAAGTGCTGACCACGCTGGGCATGACCTCCGGCGAAATCTCCCGGAACCGCGCCGTCAAGGTGTACGGCCGCTGGTTTATCGACGCCGAAGCCGCCGGCCGTATCCAGCCCATCCGGGTAGGAACCGGCAAGACCGGAACCAGGTGGTTCTCTATCACCGAAATCCTTGCTCTTCGCGCCTCCGATTACCAGGCCGCTGAGCTCCAGTGCTAGTTTGTTTGTTTAACCATTGAAACCCTATCATCATGAAATCAGGTTACGTTGTCATCCAAGGTTGGATGTACAGTTTGGGGCTCGCCCTCAATGAAATTATTGCCTATGCCACCATCTTCGGCTTCTCCCAGGACGGTGAAAGCGTATACAACGGCAGCCGCCGTTTCCTCGCCTCCCGTATGGCTTGCGCATCGACGAGAACCGTTGACAAGGTTCTCAACACACTCGTCGAGCGTGGCCTCGTTCTGAAGACCTCCCGTGTGGTGAACGGCATCACCTTTTGCGACTATCGCGTCAATCCCGATATGATTCCCGGAGCACAGGCCGAACCGGTCGCACAGGCCCAGACGCCCGTCGCCGCTCCCGTCGCTCCATCTGTTCCGGCCGTGCCCGCCGCCGCCCCGAAGGCGAAGGCCACGCCGGCGGATATCCTCACCGCCCTTATGCCCGCCGCATCAGGCGAGCTGGTGAACGCCTGGACGGAACTCTGTGAAACGAAAAAGTGGCAGAAAAAGGCGGAAAGCGCCCTCCGTGCCCAGGCGAAGAAACTCACCCGGGTGCCCGAGATTGAGGCCATGCGGATGGTGGAGAACGCCATCGGCGGCGAGTGGGAAGGTCTGTGGGAGCTGAAACCCGAAGAGAAAGCCGCGCTTTACGGCCAGAACGCCGCTGTGGGCGCATATCCCGCCCAGGGTGGAGGGTTTGCCCGTCCGGCCGTCAATCCGGCCCCTACCGGCGTAATGGCCGCCGCGAACCTTATCGCCGCGAATCAGTTGAACCTTTATCCGCAGGAGGGCTAAGCGATGGACGCCTTTTATGTAGCAGAAGCCATGAAGCAGCTGCCCCGGCTGGGCAGTATCAACAGCGAGCAGCGTAAGCAGATGCTGTATAATATCATCATGCGCCTGTACGCGCTTAAGAACGCCCGTGTGGACCAGCAAGCGATGCATCAGGAGGTCAGCTATGCCGTTGAGGAGGTCGACCGTGATCTCCGTATCAAGTACCCGTTTTTCACCATGACTGAGGTCGCCCTCGCCCTCGAGGCCGGCGTGAAAGGAGAATTCATCGACGATAAGACCCCGGCCGCGTATCAGTCCACGGCCTTGAACGCCGCGAATTACTGCCGGTGGCTTAGTCTTTATCGGAATAGCGCTGTCCGCCTTGAAGCCCTGCAGGACGTAGAGAACGGCAAGCGCCTGACGGAGCCTCAGAACCTCCTCTCTGCCGGTGACATCGAGAGCCGTAACATTGCAGCCTTTGACAAGCTTGAAAAGGACATTCGCGGGACCATGAAGGACGGGACCATCCCGGCTGAGTTCAGCGACATGATCTGCGCGAAGTTGTACAACCACCTGCGCACTCACGGGCGTATGGATATGCCCACGCAGGCGGCCATCGACGCCGCCCAGGATGTGGCCCGCAAGTTCCTGAAGACGGAACTACAGGTCAATTGCCGGGCTAAGCGCTCCCTGCTGGAAATGTACCTGGGTCGCTCTGAAGACCTTCCCGCTAACTAGTCTAACTAAACAAACACTGATAACCATGAAACCCAACCACGACAATGCCATCCGCAAGCAGCTGGAAGAAATCCAGAACATCGCGCAGGACCTCCCGAAAGGGAGGTATCTGCAGATTGTCAACCGTTGTGCCCGCATCGTCTATGAGATGAACCGTAAGGCCATAGACGATGCCCGTTATCCCGAAGAGGTAGCGGCCCCTGCCCAGACTCACGACGAGGTGAAAGAGACCTGTGAGAAACGGGCCCTCGACCGTGAGCGTATCCTGGCCGAACTCGAGAGCGGCCGCCCGTTCACCACCCTCGACGCCCTGGGCATGGGCATCCTCAGGTGCGGCGCCCGCGTCTGGGAGCTCAGGAAGAAAGGCTACATCATCAAGACCACCCTGGTCAAGGCCGGCCGGGATAGGGTAGCCGAATACACCCTTATGGGCAAGGTCAGCATGCATGAGGCAAGCGCTTAGCCCATGGTATCAACGTTCTCCATTATCGCCGCATCGGTGGTCGCAGTACTGGTCGTAATCATGGCCGTTATCCTCATTGCGACCACCGTGCAGGCGTTTGTACTGGTGCTCCGGGACCTCCGGCTCCAGGCACGTGAAAGGCGTGATGCCAGGCGGAAAAAAGCACGCCAGGTTCGGGCCCGTTAACGCCCGAGTTAACAATGTTAACGCTTACCACTGTTAAACCCTTAAAAATAGTTTCGATATGAATATGTTTAAGAAAAAAGAACTGAAAGACGAGTTGAAGGACATTGTTTCCGAAATCCAGGAAACTATCAATGACATTGCATTCTGCGAGAAAGCGACAGGTGCCTATAAGGAGATTCTGGATTTTGTGGAGCTTCGGAAAAGAGAGGCAGATGAGCATTGTTCCTACCTTGATATTGTTTACGAACAAATCCTTGACGCTATCAAAGAGCGGCGCGATAGGATGGGGCTCGACACGACTGGTCCCAGCGCAAGGCTTGCACATCTCCGTGGTCGCCAGAACGATATCATTGCAAGACTGCTGATTGCAGAATAACGTTGTGGTTTGATGTAGAACACCAACCCGGGCGGGCCTGACCGCCTTCCCGGGTTCCAATAAACACCGCATTAACTAAAACACTATAACATTATGATTATCAAAGGATTCTATTTGACCATCGGCGCCATTTTGGCCCTTGCCGCCGTGTTGCTCGCCATCGCGGTTATCCATCTCACCCTGGCAGGCATCATCGGGATTATCCAGTTCGCCATCGATGCCCTGGGTGGTGTCTTCAAAAAGAAGTAGCTATGTGGAAGAGCCCTCGAACGCATAAGTACGGCGCCAAAGAGGTCTGGTACGACGGCATCCGGTTCCCTTCCATAGGTGAGGGGAACCGCTACCTTTTCCTGCGGGATGAAGCCCGTGCGGGCCGTATCAGCGACCTCCGCCTCCAGGTCCACTATGAGCTCTATCCGGCGGTCTTCGAGCAGAAGACCATCACCCGCGGGCCTCGCAAGGGCGAGACGGTGAACAGCCGGCTGCTGGAGGAAGGGATTACCTACGTGGCCGACTTCGTCTACAGGCTCCCGGACGGCCGTGAGGTCGTGGAGGATTTCAAGGGCATGCAGACGCCCGTGTTCAAGATCAAGCGCCGGCTCATGCGCGAGCGCCTTGGGATACGGGTGCATATCGTTACGAGACCTTGCGCCGTGCCTGGTTCAAGTGACTAAACAGGAAATCATATCTTCCCTGGCCCGTTGCCGGGTGGTGGAGAACCTGTGTGAAAGGGTGTGCCGCCGCCCGGCCTGCGAGCTGTCCGACCTCAGCCAGATAATCTATTGCTATCTCCTGGACGCCCGGGAGGAAATCCTAACAGACCTGTGGAACGGCGGGCAGATGAATTTCTACATAGTCCGCATGATCCGGAACCAGTACTTTTCCCGGAACAGCCGCTATTTCTATGAATTCCGGCAGTTCCTGAGCCTTTCCAACCCGTTAACCAAAGAAGATGCGGAAACCGATTCTTAAGCAATATGGCCGCCAGCGGATAGACGCCGCCCACGTGGCCAAACTCTATAAGCACGTTGAAAAGGAATACCTCTTCAACGCCGATGTCTTTTGCGAAGACCCGGCCAGCGTGAGAGTCATCAAACAGATAGTCTCCCGTCTGGACGTCGTCGACCGTACGATTATCATTCTCTACAGCGAGCTGGGCAGCACCCGGGAATTAGGGAAGGTTTTGAACGTCTCTTTCACGACGGCCAAACGTACGGTGAACCGAATTAAGAAAGATATCATTTCAAAGTATAACGCAATCAAAGCAGCCGAAGATGTATTACATTAACCTATTGATTATCACTTTCATAGTCTGTTTCATCGTTGATTACAGCGGTATTATGAATGCTTTCCGGCGTGTGTTGAACCGCCGCCTGAAGCGCGAGGAGAAGGAAGGCATCCCGCCCTGGGATTGCTCCCTGTGTATGACCTTTTGGACGGGCCTGGCCTACACTATCATCAGCGGCCCGTCTGTTTTGCGCCTCGCCGCCGTCTGCATTTGCGCTATCCTGGCCCGTTTTATTACCGAATTGATATATATGTGCAGGGACGTTGTGAACGCCCTCGTAAGCAAACTCTCTAAAATCGTAGACGCATGGATAGAGAAATTAGAATCGTAGATGTAGAGAACCGCCGGCTGACTCCGTGGCAGTGGGTACGGGCGAAGATCAAGGCGTGGCAGCTCCGCCGGCGCTGGAAGAAAGACGCGGCCTGGCGTGAGCATGTTCAGGCGTCCTTTAAGGAAGGTATGAAAAACATCAAAATGGAAGCAAATGGCACGTATAAAAACAAACATTATCAGGCGAGGTAAGTATTACTTCGTCATCATCCGTCCCTACGCCTCTTTCCTGGGCATCCGCCTGTGGTGGAAGAGCAACTGGAAGGAACTCCCGGAGCGGTTCCTGTCTAAGACTGAGGCGGCGATTTTGGCCGCGAATGTGAAACCGTATCTCAAGGGCCGGTACATCCCTGAGAGCGCCGGTTATATCCGCAACTAACCATGAAAGAGAGGAGACACCTGACGGCAGAGGAGCTCTTTGCCCTTGCGCCGTATGAGCCGAATATGGCGTCGGCGGTCAAAAGCGACTACGCCCGCGGCATCGACCGTTCCGCCCTGCGGCTGATGAAGGCTATCTATCTTGACGTATCCGGGAGCCGCGTGGCACCAGACCTCTGCTGTGCCCAGTGCATCGTTAGGCTTGTGCGTACCGTGGGCCGGTGGTATTTTGAAGACGTTGTAAATTTCTAACCAATATGCAGGAATCAGTAAAATATCCGGGCCTGTCGGCCCTTTGTGACAGCCTGAACCTCGTTCCCATCGAGTGGAAAGGCGTGAAGGTGTACGCGGGCACCGTGCCCGTGAAAGCAATCGCTCCTAACACCGGCCAGGTGGAGGGCCTGCCGGCCAACCCCCGCCAGTGGACGAAGGACGACCTGGACACCCTCTGCAACAGCATCAAGGAAACCCCTGAGCTTACCGTGGCCCGCGGGGTGCTTTTGTATCCTTACGGTGAGGAGCTCGTGGCCCTGGGCGGTAACATGCGGCACGCAGCGGCTAAGAAACTGAAAGAGAAGGAGTTACCTTGCTTCATCTATCCTGTTGATACACCTGTAGAGAAACTGCAGGAGATTGTCATCAAGGACAACGGGACGTTCGGCGGGTGGGACGTCGACGCCCTCGCGAACGAGTGGGACAACGGCCGCCTGCAAGACTGGGGCGTTCCTGACTGGGTGACGGGTGCGACGAAGGCCGGCGGCGAAGGTGAGCGCAAGCCGGGCAGCCGGGCAGCCGGTGAGGGCGATGTTAACAGCGGATTCGCGTACGCCGTCCGAGTGGAGTTCGAGACGGCCGAAGAGCAGATAGCGCTGCTTGCTGAGTTGGAAGAGCGTGGTTTCAAAGCGTCTGCAGTATGATAAACTACGGCATCCCATACATGGGCAGCAAGTCCAAAATCGCCGCCGACCTTATTAGGGTGCTCCCGTCCGGAAAGCGTTTTGTAGACGTTTTCGCGGGCGGGTGCGCCATGACGCACGCCGCGATGCTGGTGGGGCGCTGGGACCGGTTCCTGGTTAACGATGTATGCGACGCGCCGGCCCTGTTCGTGGACGCCGTGAAGGGAAAGTATAGGAATGAGGACAGGTGGATATCCCGGGAGGATTTCTTCAGACTGAAAGCGACGGACGGCTACGCCCGGTTCTGTTTCAGTTTCGGGAACAACGGGGAGAGTTACATGTATAGCACCTCCATCGAGCCCTATAAGAAGGCCTGTCATTACGCCGTGGTTTTCGACGATTGGGGCCTTTTCGACAGCCTCTGCCCGGAGGTCTCCGGGGCGGCCAAACGCGCCCTCAGAGGGAAAACAGACCGCACGCAGCGGCGCCTTGCGCTGGGGCCGGCTGTCGTCGCCCACCTGAAGGCACTCAGGAAGCCCGGGCTGATTGAAAGCAACCCGCTTTACGCGTCGTACAAACCCGCAAGCCTGCAAAGCCTGGAATGCCTGGAACGCCGGAAAGGTGACTACCGTACGCTTGTGATTGAACCCGGAGACGTGCTGTACTGCGATCCTCCGTACAAAGGCACGGCGACCTACAACGGGACCGGTTTCGATCATGAAGCGTTCTACAGCTGGGCGGAGGCACAGGCGGCGAAGGGCGTCCCGGTCTACATTTCCGAATACGACATGCCCTCCGACCGGTTCCTGTGCATCTGGCGCAAAAAGACACGGTCCTTGATGAGTCAAAAAGGGACGGACGGCGACGTAGAAGAGCGGCTTTTCGTGCCGCGTCCGAAGAGAAAATAGTTATTGCGGGGTGACTGGAGTGGTTCCAGCCCGGACTCATAAGCCGGAAGACGCGGGTTCGATTCCCGCCCCCGCTACCAATGTAACAAAAATGTTTCATAAATTTACGGTGATATGAAAAAGATTTTAGTATTGCTCACCGTGGTTTTCCTCCTGGCCGGCTGCGGTGAGAAGCACAGTGAAGGGGAAACCGTCGAGAAAAAAGGTCACAAATATGAGTACATGTATATGCCTTATAGAATGTACATGGGAAACGGTAGGTATATGAACACCGTCACCCTTGTTCCGCTTCATGCATCGGACTGCCCGTGTCGTTCCGAGAAGTAACATTTTTGTTTCATAAACAGACTAAATCAGACAAATTATGCCATTCGAGAAAGGAAATAAGGTCGGCAAGCAGTTCCAGCCGGGCCAGAGCGGGAACCCGAAGGGTCGCCCGCCGTTCCGGAGTGTCTTTAAGCGTATGCCGAAAGATGCCCGTGAGAAGGCTGCAGACGTGATCTGGTCGGCTCTTTCTATGCCTAACGTAGAGGACGCGAGCGCCTATCTGAAAGAGAAGGCGACTGAGATGCCGGAGTGCGGCTTCATGTTCCAGGTGCTTGTGAAAGGGCTGATGGGAAGGGACGGCGCGTGGCTCATGGATGCCCTGCTCTCACGTCTGTTCGGACGGCCCAGGCAGGAGGCTGAGGTCAAGCACACCGGGAACGCCGGCGGCGTTCAGGTGGTGGTCTCTAACCCTGAGACGGCGAGTGCCCTGCAGACGCTCCTGCAGGAGGCTAAGGACGGGCACGGCGCCCAGCCAGCCCCGGCCAAAACCAATGAGTAGTGCATGAAGACCACCGGGACGTTCGCGAAGACCGTGCAGGCGCTGGCGCTCCACCCCCGTTATCTTGACAGCGAGGGCGGGGCGCGTTCCGGTAAGACCTTTACCAACCTGCAGATACTGGCCCTTCTGGCGTCCTCTGACAAGACCCCGACGATCACGTCCGTAGTCAGCGAGAACCTCCCGCACCTGAAGAAAGGCGCTATCCGGGATTTCACTGACATCCTGACGGCGGATAACCTGTGGGATGATTCATCCTGGAGCAAGACGGAATATATCTACACCTTCCCGAACGGCTCCATCATGGAGTTCTACGGGGTGGATAACGCCAGCAAGGTACACGGCCCGGCCCGTGACCGGCTGTTTATCAATGAGGCCCAGAACGTCGCCTGGGACGCCGCACAGCAGCTGATGATGCGAACCTCCGGGCTCATCATGTGGGACTATAACCCAACGCACCGCTTCTGGGCACATGAGCAGTTCGAGAACGAGCCGCGCTGTGCCCACGTGCACAGCACCTTTGCTGATAACCAGTACATCCCTGCGGAAATCCTTGAGGAAATCCTCCGCCTCGAACGCACAGACCCTGCAAAGTGGCGGGTGTACGGCAAGGGCCTTGTGGGCGTCTATGAGGGGCTTATTTACCCGAACTTCACTCAGGTCGATGCGCTGCCAGACCCGGCCGGGTTCACGGAGACGTACGGGGTGGACTTCGGTTTCACGAACGACCCGACCGCTATCATTCGCTGCCTCATTCACAGGGGAAGGAAAGAGATATGGCTGGATGAAATCACCTGGCAGAAGGGTCTGCAGAACCCGGATATCGCCGCTATCCTGAAACAGCAGGGTCTCAAGAAAACCAGCGGGCCGGTGGTGTACGCCGATTGTGCGGAGCCTAAGTCTATAGCGGAGATCAACAGCTACGGGATCAACGTGAAGCCCTGCGACAAAAGTGCGAAGATAAAGGAGCAGATAGGTTTCATCAACGGGTTCCGCCTGTATGTCACCAAACGGAGCGTGAACCTCGTGAAGGAACTGCGGAATTACCAGTGGGCGAAGACTACGGACGGCCAGTGGACCAATGAGCCGGTCGACGTCTGGAACCACTGTTTTGAGGCCGGGACGATGGTGGCCACGCCGGGCGGTCCCGTCGCTATTGAAATGCTCCGTCCAGGTGACCTCGTTTTGACGTCGCAGGGAGTTAAAAAAGTGGAAAAATTCTTTGAGAACGGATACCGTTCGATATTGGATATATCATTGAATTTTAGTAACTTTACCGTTAGAGTCAGGGCGACTCCTGACCATAAATTCAAAACGACTGAAGGATGGAAACAGTTAAAAAATCTGAAGCCTGGGGACGTGCTTTACGTACTCAAAAATTCGACGGGAAAGTGTACAAACTCTACACCGGCGAGCGCTATTTCTCACGCGGGCGCCGCAGGATGCACCGGGACGTATGGGAGTTCTATAACGGCCCAGTCCCGAAAGGGTATGACGTGCACCATAAGGACGGGAACCCGGAAAATAACGACATATCAAACCTCGCCTGTATCAGGAAGAAAGACCATTTCGCGGAACACCATGATGACCTTGTCGCCCGTGGTAACAGCGCTTCCGGCCTCGCAAACATGCGTAAGGCGGCCGATGCCGCAAAGAAGTGGCATAAATCGCAAGCCGGGCGCGAATGGCATCACGAGCACGCAAAAAAGATATTTGAGGGACTTGAGATTCGTTCCGGCGAGTGTAAAGTTTGCGGGCGTGAATTCCGGTACAAATCGTTCAACCCTCCTCTCTTTTGCTGCAATGCCTGCAAATCGAAATGGCGCCGCGATAACCACCTTGATGACATCGAAAAGGTATGTCCGATTTGCGGAAAGAACTTTATGTCAAACAAATACAGCAAAAATGTCACTTGTGGAGACAGCTGTAGTGCAAAGTATAGATGGCAAAAGCGCCGGGAGCGTTCCAGTGTTTGATATCTGCGTGGAAGACGCTCACGAGTTCTTTGCAAACGGGGTGCTCGTACATAATTGCTGCGATGCTTTCAGGTACGGCTGTTACACGCCGTTCGCGAACTTTGCAAGTGGATATTTAATCAGAATATAGCCTATGATTGACAATCACAAAGCGCTTACCGTAGGTAAGTACATCGAGATTCTTAAGATTGCGGAGCTTGGAGGCGAGCCCCTGGAGCGGAACGAGGAAATCGTCTCTATCCTTTCAGGGAAGACCGTGAAAGAGCTGGACATGATGCCCCTCGAGGATTATTCTGTCCTCTGCAAGCGGGCGTCTTTCCTGACGGCGGAGCCCAGGCCCGTGCCAGCCCGGAAAACGTACAAATGCGGGCGGTTTACGCTCTGTCCTACCCTGGACTATAAGAAGCTCACGACGGCCCAGTATATCGATTTTCAGACGCTGACTCGGGCCCAGGAAGGACCTGTGCCTCCGTACGTGGAAATCCTTTCCTGTCTCCTCGTTCCTGAGGGTTGCAAGTACTGCGACGGCTACGACGTGGCGGACGTGCATGCGGCTATCCGGGACGACCTGAGCGTGGAGGATGCCGCGAGCCTGTATCATTTTTTCATGGCGAGGTTAGTCAAATCAATGCGCCGTTCGCTAACCTCTTTGAAAGGCGCCCTGAAGGCGAAGGACAGGACGGCGACGGAGGCGATCCGGGAGAAAATGAGGGAGGCGACGGCTTTGCTGAGCGATGGGGCTGGGTGGCAAACGTGGACTCCGTTTCAGAGGTTACCCGCTCTGCTTGGGATGACGTCTGGCGAATGACGGCGCTTGAATTCCTGAATATCCTCGCCTACCGGAAAGACCGTGAGGCGGAACGAAAAAGAGAGTTGGAGATATGGAAGGCATCACATTGACAAACGGATTTGAGAACACCCGCCGGGTTCTGGCTGAGTACGGTGAGGCGGTCGTGGAGGCCTACCGTGCTGAGCTGGCCGACCGTGGGAAGGACACGGTCCAGGATCACCCGGGCAGCCTGTCCCGGAACATCTCCTTTGAGGTGCGGGCGGATGAAGGCGGCCTCTTCCCGGCGGCTTTCAGCGTCGAACTCACGTTGCCGGCACACTGGTACAACGTGGAGATGGGGCGGCCTCCATGTCCGCCGTCAAAAGGCTGGATTCCGCCCGATGCACTCATGGAGTGGATAAAGGTGAAGCCTGTGATACCAAGGCCTGACGACAGTGGTAGGATTCCGACCTTGAAACAGCTGGCATATCTTATCAACCGGGCTATCAATGATCCGGACCGCAAGGGCGACGACCCGAAGCGCCCGGGCATCGCGCCCGCGCCGGTCATGCAAAGCGCCGTGGATGCCGTGAACGAGAAATACGACCCGCTGATCAAGGCGGCTGTCTTCGAGGACATGCAGGTGTACATTCGCGATGTCCTTTTCAGTGATTTCCACGACCGCGAGAGCATGAAGGTCACAAACGTACGTTAGAGTCAAGCCGCTGGCCCACAAGCCGGCGGTTTGGATATTTATGAGAAAACAAAATCAATATGGCTATCACACTGAACGGCGTCCCGTGTTACCCTATATGGAAGGATATCGAGTTCCAGGCCCAGACCCCCGGCCCTGTGAGCGTTTTCGTTTTCCGTAACAACTACCTGTTGATGACGGGCGAGTTACATACAGAGAGCGAAGAATACGCTTCCGGAGGCCTGGTGAGCAAGGTTCGCGTGAACGAGATTATCGCTCCGTTCGTGCGCCCGTCCCTACAGCTTGGGGCTACCAGCGGGTTTTTCAACGATTCCGACGATCGGGCTAACCCGGGAACGATGCCTTTATTCAGCGTGGCTTTCTACATCCAGGATGCCACGCAGGGCTATTATTTCCGGGCCTTCGCCGACTGGAGCTACGACTACGGCCGCGGCGATATCGCGTTCCTTCCCTGTCCCATCGACGGCGTAACGGTTGAGGGCCAGTACATGATTTGCACGGGCCTGAACGGGACGGGCGTCACCTTCCTCAAGGGCGGTACCGTCCTTGCCACCGTGGCCCGCGGGAGCGCCGGCCCGGCGACCTATTTCCTCAAGGCGGACGGGATAGCCGGCAGCGGGGCGGAACAGGCCCTTACGGCGACGATGTCCGGCGGGACAGGCGGCAGCGTATCCTTCAAGTGGAAGCGCGATGTGTGCGCCCGCTACGTGGTCTACTACGTCAACGCTTACGGCGGCTGGGACTGGTTTGTCATTCAGGGCAAGACCATCGTTTCTGATACCGTCAAACGCGAGGACTACCGCGTCAAATGGTCTTCAGCGCTGGGAGCCGGGAACGTCGCCGCCCGTGAGCGGAACATCCTGTACCAGGGCGTCACCAAACACTACGAGATGCATACCCATTGGCTGACTGACGACGAGGCCTCCCGTATGTGGCATCTGACTGGAAGCCAATCCGTCTACGTGCACGACCTGGAGACCGGGCTGGTGATGCCCGCTGTGATGACCGGCACGAAGCACGAATATAAGACCTACCGTAACCAGGGCGGGAAACTCGTTTCCTACCAGCTGGACATGGACGTCGCTATCGACATGCAGAGGAGGTAAATATGAGGAACCGTTTTACACTGTATATCAATGGAATAAGGGCAGATATCGGCGAACAGACGCCGATACTTTTCACCTACACCCTGGAGGAGCTGCAGAACCCTACCATCAAGAAAAACAGCTATAGCAAGCAGATCACGCTGGCTGGCACGCCGGCGAACAACCGTATCTTCCAGAACTATTTCCGCCCGGAAGCCGTCGCAAACAACACGACTTTCAATCCCGCCAAACGAATGCCATTCGTGATTGTGTCCGACGGCGGGGTCATCAATGAGTCCGGATACGTTCGTCTTGACGGAGTCGACCGGACGGGCCAGGAGGTCAAGTACAAACTCACACTCTTCGGTGGGCTGGGCGATTTCCTGTATAACCTGCAGTACGACAGCGCCGGGAACGCCCGGGACCTGGGTTCGCTGAAATTCTTCCAGACCGTTGAGTGGGAGGGCGAGGACATTGAAGAGGAGATAAACGTTAGGTTCTATATCAACAGGAACACCGTGCTGGCCGCCTGGTATTCTATCAACGGCGGGCCTACCGGGCCGTACCACGACCCTATGTGGGATATCGTGAATTTCGCGCCCTGCTACAACGGCATTCCGGACAATTTCGACGCGAAGCACGCGCTGGTGAAGGCTGAGGACGCCGGCCTTGAGACGGCGGTGACGGATGAAGACGGGTTTGAGTACGGCACCCGCGAGGGGTTCGCCCGTGTGGAGCTTCCGGCAGAGATGAACGAGTGGGAGGTGAAGGACATGCGGAGTTACCATCAGCGGCCTGTCGTAGCCGTGAAGGCCCTGCTGGATGCCATAACCAACCAGGCCAACAACGGCGGCTATGAGGTCAATTTCCTCGGCGATTTCTTTGATTCAGAATGGGTGCAGAAGACCTGGATGACCCTCCTCCCTTTTCCGAAGCTCCCGTTGAGGGAAACAGGCAGCGTATCCACCGGCACGGTGACGCTCAACCTGATGAACGAGACGCAGCCCGGTGAGCTCATTTCTTACATTGACACGCCCTCCGTCAAGGAACGCTCCTACGAGTCGTACGACATCCAGCCCGGGGCCTTCGCCATCAACCAGATGGAGTCGGATGACATCGACTTCTATCTTGAACGGATCTTGAACCCGGCAGGCAGTACGAAGATACTCTACGTTAACTGCATTATCGTGGAGATCATTCAGAAGGATGTCAACGGGAACGTTATCGGCGCGTCGCCTGTTATGGCCTTCGGTCCTGAGCCAGTTCCGACGCGGGGACTGATTTGGGACACGAAGACCCTGTGCGAGGCCGTCGGATACACGCCCATCGTGGCCGACCCGAATAACTACGGCCAGTACGTACCCGGGCATTTCCATTCCAGGAGCGGCTCCTATACCGTGGCCGACTGGACAGGAAGCGCGATGCATGTGGAGTTGAACAGCGGCCACAACGTCTATCGGCGTGAGGTCCACATAACAAAGAAAGCCGTCGTGCTGACACTTAACGAAGACTGGGAGATCACTGACCGGCAGGACGGAACGTGGGGCACCCTGTGGTACTTGGACGGCGGCGGGCAGGTTGATGTAGCGGTCGTCTCGGCCACGGCGTCCTCCCTCGAACGGAATATTTCCTACAGCGACACCGGTGCCGTCCGGAGCGGCTCTTTTATAACGAAGGAGATGCTCTTTTCCGGGACCATGAGCCCGGCTGAGTTCCTGCTTTCCTTCTGCAAGCGGCATCGTCTCTTCCTGAGCGTGGATGCCTCGAAAAAGAAGGTGTATATCGAGTCTCACCGGCGTTTTTACAGGGACTTCGGTTACCGTGATCAAGATGTGCTGGCCACCGGCAAGGTAGCACGGGACAAGGGCGTGAATATCGTTCCGCTGTCCTTTAATGTGCAGCGATTCTCCATGCTGGAGGAGGGTATAGGGACTGCATATCTGGAAGAGTATGATGCACGCTTCCCGGCGAAGTACGGCGAATACATCTGGGATACCGGCTACGAGTTCAATGCCGACAAAAAGAACATCATGGACGGGAGCAAGTTCAAGTCCGCACCGGATGTTTGTTCCAGGCTCCTTACCAACCTGGATGTCACCAGCCCATACCGTCCGGCCGTCTTCCTGAATTCAGGCCTCAAGTACATCCTTTTCGGCGCCAATCCGAACGCCACGAAGGAACTCTATACGCCGCCGGTGCCCAGCGCCGCGGTGCTTGAGTACTATGACGACCGGTTCAAGACCTATGACACCACCCAGCGCGTGCAGATGCACGGAGCGGACGGCAAATGCCTTGACGGCGTGGGCGTGCTGCTCTTCTATGACGGTTACGCTGAGGCCCCGGGCCGGATGGGCGTGAGCGACGATAACAGCGTCATGTATATGGGCAATAATGACCTCCCGTGCTGGATTCTCGATGCCGGCCGGGTGTACAATGACGTTCCGGAAATTCCGCTTTTCCGGCGTGGGATGTATCATGTTGCGGAGGTCGCCCCGTTCGACGGATACCGGTGTACGCTGGACATCACTCAGGATTTTGTTCCTCCGCAGGAGATGGACGCGCCCGGCATCAGCTTTAATTACGCAACGGGTGTGATGAACTCCGGATGGACGTACTTTCTTCGTGAAAGGTATTCACAATCCACGAAGGTTATGACAGTGTATCTCATCCTGGATCTGATACCACCGTACAGCGGTGAGTTAGCCGGGTACGAACCTGACCTCGTAGGCATGGGCCTGGCCCCGGTCACCTTGCTCTTCCGCAGGTGTATCCGGATAGACGACAGCCTGTGGGCGTTGAACCGGATCATCGACTACAATATCAACGGGAACGGGCTCACCAAGTGCGAGTTCGTGAAGATTCATGAAAGAAATTATTATTACTTCTAACCTATGGCAGATACCACTTTTGAGACCATAACCCTCGTTCGGATTGACACGGGCGAGAGCGTGCAGACCGTCGCCGAACTGAAGAAATATATCGCCGACCTCAAGACCGGCGTGGATAACCTTGACATCGGAACGGCCGATTATGTCAAGACTCTCAAGGCGCTGCAGGAGGCCCAGGCTGCCCAGAAAGAGGCGATGAACCTGGATGTCCAGGCGAAGGCCGTAGCGGAGAAACAGACGAAGGCCCTGACCGACGAGCTGGCCGCCCTTGACAAGCAGCTGGGAGTGACCGACGATCTCTTCGAGAATGCCGCGATTTCTGCCCAGATTCAGGCGATCGAGGGTGAGTTGGAGGGATTGGGCGCCGTGCTGGGAGAAAGTGCCTCTGAGGCCCGGAAAACGTTCGAGGATTTCGCGGCCGGCGGCATCACCATGGGCGAGCTGAAGGACTACATTAGCGAGACGAAGGACGCCCTTTCGGAAATGCAGATCGGGACGGAGGAGTACAACGCTACGTTGAAAGACCTGCAGGCCGCGCAGGATGCCCAGAAGGACGCGATGCATTTCGGCGTGGAGGGTGCCACGGCCCTGAAGGGTTCCTATAACGAGCTTGTGCATACGATGCGCGAGCTCATGGAGCAGTGGAGGGCCACGGGAGACGAGGCGGAACGGGACAGGATAGGCCAGCAGATCAACGCTATCAATGACCGGCTCAAGGAACTTGACTCGAGCGTCGGTAACAACAAGCGCAAGGTCGGCGACTATGCTAACGAGTTCGCGAAGGGCCTGTCCTCCATGGGAGGCGGCGCCGCTAAGGCTGTGACCGGTATAAAGGGCGTAACAGGAGCATTGAAGGCGATGAGCGCAACGCCGGTGATTGCTATCCTGGGTATCCTGGCCACGGTGCTTGACAAGATCATGAAGGAACTGAAGGGAACGGAGGAAGGCACCAACGCACTCACTGCTTCCATGGCTCCCTTCTCCGCAATCGGTGATGCCATAACGAAGATGCTGCAGGGCCTGGGTATCGTACTGGCAAAGGTCGTGGGCTGGATGGGCAACCTCACCCGCGCTATCATCGGCAACAATGAGGCGGCGGAAAAGCGCCTGGAACTCGCTAAGAAACAGGCAGAGCTGGACGCCTCCATGCGTGAGCGGATGGTGCAAGATGCGAAGGATGAGAAGGAAGTGGCGGAACTCAGGGCAAAGGCATCAGAACGGCTAACCTACACCGCTAAGGAGCGGCTGGAGTTCCTGCAGGAAGCCGGGCGGCTGGAGGGTGAAATCTCCAAGCGTGGCGTTGAGGATGCCCGTAAGCAGTACGAAATCATCAAGGCCCGCAACGCTATGTCCAAGTCCGGGAAGGATGAATTGGACGAGGAGGCCCGCGCCTATGCCGACATGATAAAGGCCGAAACCTCCTACTTTGTACAGCTCCGGCAGATCAACCAGGGCATCACCCGCGCCAGGAAGGAACTTATCAAAGAGGAACGCGATGCGGCCAAAGCCGTAAGGGATGCGGCGACCGCGAAAATCAACGCCGAAAAGGACTACCTTACCCAGCTCCTCGGGATAGTGAAGACCGGGACTGAAAGCGAGTTCAAAATCCAGAACTCCATCGCCAAGAAAGAGTATGAGCTGGCCGTTGCCAACGCCCGGCAGAAAGTCACAAACGCCAAAGAGCTTCAAAGGACGCTCGAGATGCTTGAAAAGGCGTTCCATATCAAGCTCCGTAAGAATCAGCAGGACCATGATAACAAGGTGCTGGCCGATCAGCTCAAGGCTATCGCCAACCGCCGTGACGCCTTGCAGAAGGGTTCCGTCGAATACGCCCAGGCGGAGCAGGAGTATGCCCGTGCGTCCCTTGACGGTCTTAAGCGTCAGATGGATGAGACCGATGCGGAGTTCAAGGCCCGGCAGCTGGCCGCCCAGCGTAACCTCGTACAGGCCGGGAACGCAGTCAAGGACGCCCTTTTGAAAGAGACCGTAGGCGGCCTCACCGCTCAGATGGAAGGGCTCCGTAAGGGCTCCGTCGAGCAGCTGGCGCTTGCCGCCGAGGCGGCGAAGGTGCGGCTGGAAGGAATCTATCAGGGCATCGACGAGAGCCTTGACGAGTTCAATGCCAGGCGATTGAAGGCGGAGAAGGATGTGCGGAAGGCCTTGCAGGCGGTTGAGGAGGCTGAGGTGGAGAATGGCCGTATCCTCTTCGAGCAGCGTATGGCACAGCTGGAGGAGGACAGCGCGGATTACCTTGCCGTGGCCCTTGAACTGAAGCAGTATGAGCTGAATACCCTTTATCAGCTGGAGGAGGAGAGCGACGATGCTTTCCGGCTCCGCAAGCTGCAGAAGACCAAAGAGCTAGCCGACGCCGAAAAAGCTATCTGGCAGAAACAGCTCACTGACATCCAGACCTATGCGACGGGCCTGGGCGGTATCCTCACTCAGATCGGCGACATGTATGTAGGGCTTGCCGAAGACCAGGAGAAGGCGGAGAATGAAATCAAAGGTCTTAGGATAGCGGCGGCTGTCATTGACACTATCTCCGGAGCCATCGGCGCCTTCATGTCCGGCGTGAACTCCGGGCTCCCGGCTCCATACAATATGATACTGGGTGCGGCCCAGGCGGCTACTACGACGGCCCTGGGTATGACGAATGTAGCAAAGCTCCGCCAGTCGCCGGTGAGGGATAGAGGCGGCGGGTCATCCATCGCAAGCCCGAACTATTCCAGCGCGGTGGTATCCGCTCCGCCGGTCGTGCAGCAGGTGCCCGTAACACGCTCTGTCACAACGGCTACCGAAGACGCCCGGGCGGAGAAGATGGCCCAGGACCAGCGGGTGTATCTCGTCTACAGCGACGTGGAGGAGGCCGGCCGGTATGTGGATGTAGTCCAGGAAGAGAGTGAGTTTTAATGATTTAATTATATAAAATATTCTAACCGATGCACGCCTCTGCCTTCTGTAGTGGTGTGCATCTCGTTTGCACTGGGTATGCAAAATTTGCACTGGGGGTGCATTTCACGACGGGAGGGTGCGCAAATTTTGCACGGGGGGTGTGCAATATTTGCACGGGGTGTGCAAAATTTGCTCATAATAATAAAGGTTAAATAATCAATTTATTTCATAATCAATAAAAAAAAAGAAATACAAAAGAAAAAACGCCGGTTCGCAGGTACGTGGGTGGTTTTATGATTCGCCGCCGTTTCGTGGCATCTACGCCGGTTCGCGAAATCGACGCCGCCGCCGGCACAAATCGCCGCCGTTGTCAATGATCCACCGCCTTAAAGTCGAAAAACAAAAAACCCCCAACCCCCTACCCCCTTCCCCCGTCCGTCAAAAAACCGGCCGTATTCGTGCGAACGCCTGCCGGGTGGGCCGGGAATACCTGAGAGATAGAGAAAGTCTGCCAGAACTAAAATGAGCGGGCAAAGCGGGTCGATAGTGGCCCGCTTTCTCATGTTTTGATATTTAAGGGCAAACGATGTTTCCTATTATGGTAAGAAAGAGACATAATTTTGCCCAGGAAGGCCGCGCCCGTATCAACGGCATTCCCGTCATGAACGCCACCCTCGAACATGAGGATGACGGCATGCTCCGTATCAGCCTCGTGGACTGGCCAGCCGTCGAGTCGGATTTCCTTACTTTTCATAAGGATGTCAAGCCCGGTGAGAAGGGCAAGGCTCCGAAGGGTATGTATACCATCCTGTCCGAAGAGCAGCGCCTCATTCGCGGCGTGGTCATGCGTGCGGATTTCCCCATCTACAGGTACGATGAACACAACGGTGAGTACTTCATTGTTTTCACGAAGCCCGTGATCCGGGAGCTTGCACAGAAGTACCTTGCCGAAGGCCGGCAGAACAACGTCAATGTCATGCACCTGGCCGGCTCCGACGTCGAGGGCGTCGAGATGGTACAGATGTTCATCAAGGACACCGCCGCGGGCATCAATCCCGCCGGGTTCGAGGTGATAGAGGACGGTTCTCTCTTTGCCGAATTCCATGTCCTCAATGAAGATGTCTGGGAGGCCTGTAAGAACGGCGAGTACCGTGGCTTCTCCATCGAGGTGCTCAACACGATGGTCCCGGCCGAACCTGGCACGTTCGCCCAGCAGCTCGAGAATCTTATCACCAACAGTAAAACCGATATGAAGAAAAAAGCAGCATCCCTTCAGACCGCCCTGGCGAAGATCGCCCAGGCGTTCAAGTCTATCACGACCGACAAAGGCGTCCTGGAATGGGACGGCGAAGATGACGCCGTGGTAGGCACCAAGGTGTATGTTCCCGGTGAGGGCGAAGGCGCTGAGCGCCAGCCCGCCCCGGACGGCGACTACACCGACCCCGAGACCGGCACTGTCTTCACCGTTGAAGGCGGCGCCGTGATCAAGATCACCACGAGAGACGAGAACCTGGCCCGCATCGAGGAGCTCGAGGCTGAGGTCGAAGGCCTCGAATCCGTCGTGGAAACCCTCATCTCCCGCGTGCAGGAAATGTCCTCGCAGCTCGCCGCCTTCAAGAAACAGCCCGCCGGCGACCCGGCCCATCAGCGTTTCAATAAGAAGGACGGCGAAGGCAAGAAGGCCACCGGCTACAATCGTCTGGCTGAGTTGCTGGGCAAGTAATCGACAAACAATCAACATTCTAACTAACCATGGAAGATATTATCAACATCATTGTGAGTTCGCTCCCTGACTACGTGGAGCAGAACCGGGACGTCATCATCCGCCGCGTGGTGCTGGGTGGCCGTACCGTCTCCCACATGGTACCCCAGCCGGGCATCAAGACGAAGGCCGCCATCAACTACCTCGACGTCGATCCCGTGTTCCAGGACGGCCGCGGCTGTAAGTTCACGCCTCAGGAAGGCGGCATCGAGCTTACCCAGCGCGAAATCGAGACCGGCATCATCAAGGTCGAGTTCGAGATTTGCCCGGATACCCTCCTGGGCAAGTATGCGGAATTCCTCGTCAAGATTCACGCTGACGAGCAGGAGTTCCCCTTCGAACGCTTCATCATGGAGGATACCCTCGCGAAGATCGACCTCAAGCTCGAGAAGGCCATCTGGCAGGGTGACACGCTTTCCGACAACGCTGACCTCAATAAGTTCGACGGTCTCCTGAAGCTCGCCGCTAACGAGGATGACACCATCGAGGTCAGCTTCGACCAGGCCGATTCCGCATGGGCTAAGATTAAGAAGATGATCCTTGCCCTTCCTGACGAGGCTCTTGAAGCCGGCCGCACCGCCGTGTTCGTTGGTACTGAGATTTTCCGCAACTTCATGCTTGAGCTTGTGGAGAAGAACTTCTATCACTATGACGGCGCCCACGACGAGGCACCTATGGAGTGGATTTTCCCCGGCACCAATACTATTGTCGTCGCCACCCCTGGCCTGTCCCGTACCGGTAAGATGTATGCCACCTATGAGCGGAATATGTATTATGGCTGTGACCTCATTAACGCTAAGGAAGAGGTCAAGGTCATTTGGGACGAGAAAGACGGCGTCTTTGCCGTGAAGGTCAAGTGGAACTCCGGCGTGCAGACCGCCTTCCCTGACATGGTCGTCGTGGGCTCCGCCGGTTCTCCCGCACCCGTACAGGTGACCATCCAGGGCGCCAGCCCCGTGGCCCTCGCCGCCGGTGCCGGTTCCCATAACGAGACCTACGCCGCCTCCGACGGTGGTGCTGTCCTGGCCTCCGTGCCCGCCTCTGCCGCCGCATGGCTGTCCGCCGCTGTGAACGGTAACATCGTTACCTTCACCGTCCTCGAGAACTCCGGCGAAGCCCGCTCCGCCGTCGTGCGTATCAGCACCGCCAGCGAAGGCGCAGAAGGCTATAAGGATGTGACCGTGAACCAGGCCGCACCCGCTGAGGCTCCTACCATCAGCGGCGCCGGCTCCCTGAGCGTGGCAAATACCTCCGGCTCCAACAACCGCGCTTATGCCACCTCAGACGGCTCCGCCATCGAGGCTGAGGTTGTGACCGAAGGCGCCGACTGGCTGACCGTCAGCGTGGAGAACAACGTGGTCACCTTCACCCGCACCGCCCAGGCGGCCCAGGCCCCTGAACGTACGGCATCCGTGGCCCTCACCACCGCTACCGGCGGCTCGAAGACCGTCACCGTCACCCAGGCCGCTGGGGAATAACCTGAACCGGAACCAGAAAGGGCGGGGTTGTAATAGGCCCTGCAAAAGCTAAAGAACCCCGCCCTGGAAGGTTTCCAATCTAATGTGTAACTGATTAAAACTTAATGCTATATGCCCGGTTGTAATCAAACTCTCACTGGAATCGCGAAGGACTGCGCCGCCTCCATCGGCGGCATCAAGCGGCTCTTCCTGAACCTCGCATCCGCCATCAGTTCCATCGCCGTGGACGTTACGTCCAACATGATCAATGACATCGACCTGGTGATGACCACCGGGACCAACCCGGAGCCCGTGAGCAAGTTCAAGGAATTCAAGCTGCCCAAGGGCGTGGGTTCCTTGCAGTCCTCCCTGCAGGTCAATCAGGATAACGGCGTGAACTATATCCAGAACATCCTTACGCTGGTCTTCAACCGCATGGATACGGATAAACGCATGGCCATCAGCGCCCTCGCCGTATCCGAATGCGTGGCCATCGTTGAGGATAACAACGGTAAGTACTGGTACGTCGGAAAGGATGATCCCCTCGTATCGACTGGAGGTGACTCCGGAACCGGCGCGGCCAAGACTGACCGGAATGGGTATGGTATCAACCTCCAGAGCGAGGAGAAAACCTATCCGTTCGAGATCGCCGTCGGCGACGGCACCGGCGGAACCATCGACCTGTCTACCATCGTGGATGAGTAGGCACCCTCTCACCTGAACACATTCGTGTTATCTATTCATAGTTTTTGTGTTATCGCATGCGAGCCCGGCCGCCGTGAGGTGCCCGGGCTCATTCTTTTTGAGGCCCGTTTTTCCGGCTTTTGATATTTATGTTCAAAGGATACAACAGTGGTTTACATGAAGGATACAAAATACGGCCAGGTGCTTTTCATCCCCTGCGCGGCCGGCGTCGAGAAGGGTGAAGGCCCGTACACGCTCACCCTTGAACGTGGAGGTAACAAAATTGTTATCGACGGCCTTGTCGACCTGAAACTCTCACAGCGCGTCTATGTCTTCGACGTTGACGAACGGATTGCCGGAGCGACGGGAGAATATGATTATATGCTCGCCGGGAAGGACAGTGACCAGCCCGCGAGCCTGGGCATCGCCACCCTGGGAGACTATTACAGGGAGTTCAAGATGGCCGCGAAAGAACCCGTAAAAGTAGTGGAATACGATGGATAACAGTAAGACTATAGAACTCGCTGAGCGCCGCGTGGTGGTCTCTTACGCCGCAATCGATAAGGTTGTGGTGGATAATATCGTGAAGCCCGTGGAGGTGGAGAACCCTTCCCGGGATTACGTCTTCTGGGGAAAGAAGAACGATTATCCGGAATACATCAACGGGCTCGTTAAAGGCGCTGCCACCCTCCGCAGTATCATCAACGGATGCTGCGACTACACCGTGGGCGACCGCGTCGACTGCCTGCAGCTCCCGTACCTGGCCTCTGACGGGAAGCGCTATCTCAACCGCACCCGCCAGACACCACGGGATTTCATCCGGAACCTGGCCAGGGATTTCTTCACCACCGGCGGCTTTTGCTTTGAGGTGATCCGGTCCAACGATGGTGAGGTCTCTGAGCTGTACAACGTGCAGTTCCGGCACGCCCGTTCCAATAAGGAAAATACCGTCTTCTACTACAGCGAGGACTGGCAGCGGCGTTTCGGCAAAAAGAAGGATATCATCTATCCTAAGTTCGACCCGGAGGCCCGTGAGGTGGTCAACAGCCTGGTGTACGTAAAGAATACCAATACCCAGGTCTATCCCGAGTGCCCCTTCGAGGGCGCGGTGATAGCCGCCGAACTGGAACGAGCTATCGACGAATATCACTGGAACTCCATGAACAACGGGTTCACCGGTGGCTGTATTGTCAATATCCCCATAGGCGTCCCGCCGGATGAAATCCGCGCCGAAATCGAGAAAGCGATAGACGCGAAGTTCTGCGGTTACAAGAACGCCGGCCGCCCGGTCATCATCTACAGTGAAAGCCGGGATCATGCCGCGAACATTACTGACCTCAAGACGCAGGATTTCTCCGAAAAGTACGATGCCCTGGCAAAGCGCTCGCGGCAGCAGCTCTTCACAGCCTACCGGGCAAACCCGAACATCTTCGGCATCCCTACCGAAAACCTGGGCTTTTCGCAGGAGGAATATGAATCCGCCTTCAAGCTCTTCAACCGCACCGTCATCCAGCCGGCTCAGCGGCTGATTATCGACACCATCCAGTCCGTCTTCGATTTCGGCATCACCATCCAGCCGTTCACGCTGGAAGGGGCCGGCGAAAACGCTGAGACCAAACAAACCGTAAAGCAGCAGGAGGCATAGTATGGAACAGGTTCTTTTGACATCGGAACGCCGGATCAAGGAAATCGCCTGCATCAATGATAACGTTGCTGG
>Ga0310696_10001423_pt1 | contig 34642 bp, 47 predicted proteins | sample AusTroGonzalo_MG_4_FD_203885 | JGI IMG/M metagenome (GOLD analysis project Ga0310696, IMG submission 203885) | Bovine rumen microbial communities from tropical cattle in Woodstock, Queensland, Australia - Gonzalo_02 (v2) (version 2) | ecosystem: Host-associated > Mammals > Digestive system >... | reverse complement strand
TGTTCCTTGAGGAAGAAGCCCTTGCTGTTCCCATTTTCGTCTCCGGCTCCAAGCTGGATCACCGGGGCATAGGTCCGCGTCCCCTGGCTGGTGGTGTACTCCTCAAAGGCGAACTGAGCCTTGACAAGCTCCGTGTAGGCGAAAACCATTACGGGCCAGTCCGTTTCATCAGTACCAGCGTAGATTTGTACGCCGTCCTCGTCCGTGGGATACCCGTCCGATGTGTGACCCACAGGCTCCCGCTGCCAGTACAGCGGCTGGTTGTAGCGGTTTTTGGCCTGGATAGGAGGCGGCGCGACGCTGTTCTCCAGCATGATCGGCTCTCCGTCCTCCGTCAGGATAGGGATGCCGCTCTCCGTCCAGAGCACGATATCCGGCACAAGCGTCCCGGTCACAAACTGGATGTACTGGTCCTGGATGCGAACATAGTTATCGTCGCTGGTGTCACCCAGGATGTACTTCCGTATCCTCCGGGACGTGCTCAGCCGGTCCACGGTGATATCTGCAATATCTCCGGTGTCCGCATACAGCGCATCCGCATAGACAGCGGACGCGCCGAGGATTCCGTCAAAGACAAACGTTCTTTTTTCTACGTCATAGTGCAGCACTGGCTTCCCGTCCGCGTCCCGGAAGACCAGCTCGTCAGCGTTGAGCGTAACGCTGCCCTCTACGTCCGTCCCGTTTGTCCGCTCCACAACAAGCCCGCGATCCTTTGATATGGTGGTGCCGTAATAACTCGCCCCCAGCGTGACCTTCCGTTTCAGGCTCCGATCCACATAGGAGGAGTACGGATACTCGTGATCCACCTCCGCCTCTCCAGGCGCCTCGATGTCCGCCTGCTCCAGGGCCCCGCCGGTGATCCGGATGCTGAATACCGGCCCGCTCACCGTTTCCCCCGGCAGGCCCACGGTCACGATGTCTCCCAGCTCCAGCGCCAGGTCGATGATCGCCCCATCGGCGCTGTAGGGCTGGTAACTGCTCCCCCGGATGGCCGCCAGGAGGCCGTCTGCCGTCGCCTGCGTCGCCCAGGGGCAATCCACAACCAGCCGCCGCCCAGTATCGTCCCCGGCCTCCCAGGCCTCCTCATCGTCCCAGTAAACGGTCACGCCGCTCCAGGCCGACAGGCCCGGAGCGGTTTTCAATCCGGCGGCATTTGCCCCCAGGTCCAGAGTGTCCGTCCCGCCGGTAAGGGGCACCAGCCGCAGGGCATTTCCCGGCGTAATGCAGAAGTTCCCGCCGTGGGCGGCGGCGATGTAGCCCAGCACCTCCCGCATGGTGAGGTCGTTTGGGTAGTCCACCATGTAGCCCCCGCCGCTGCGGATCACGTTCCGGCTGTCCAGCCCTACCCCCATGATGGAGGCGATCTCCGCTGTCACGGCAGCCATGCTCTGCGGCCAGGTGGAGAACCCGGTCACATCGGCGTAGCGCTTCCCGCCCGCCCCGTCGGCGATGAGCATCCGGTCGAAGCAGCTGAGGCTCAGGGCGCCGGTCGCCTTGTCCACCGTCCTCGTGTCGATGTAGAATGTCCCAAGGGTGATCCACTCGCTCACCTGGCTCCCCAGCACCAGCCGATAGGCCGGGACCACCGCCGCCATCCTCGGCACGGCGCTGGACGCCTCGAAGATCGCGCAGCTGAAGGTGGCGGCGATGCACTCCCCCGCCGTGGGCTCACTCCCGCTCAGGAGCTGCCGCCCCAGCGTCGGCCGGCTGTCCCCGCCCCCGACGTTGCAGATCAGTTTATCCTGTCCGTATACCGTCCCGCCGACGTTCACCCGCCACTCCACGGTGTGGACTGCGTCGGCGAAGATGTCCCGGTATAGGCTGCTTACGCTCTGCATCACTTTTCCTCCAGCGTGAAAAAGATCCCGGCGCAAAGGGTTTTCCCGTCCCGGGCCTTCTTCTGCCGCACCGTGGGCCCCGTGCGGTAAAAGGCTGCCGTCCGCGCCCCGGCGTCCGCGTCCAGATAGCTCCAGGAGGCCAGCTCCCCCACCCCGGCGAACAGCCCGATAAGGTCCTCGTGCCACATATCCCGGAGCGTCACGCGGATCGTCCGCTTCCGGACCGAGGCCTTCCGCAGCATCCCGTCCATGGTCACCACGCTGCTCCCGGCCCGCTCCGTGTATCCCTGTTCTACCCCGTCAAACGCCACGAAGGGGGAGAAGTCCGTGCTCCCCTGGCGCAGCGTCGCCTGTACCGTCGGCATTTCTTCTCCCCCTCTCTCAGTATCCGTAGGCCCGGGCGGCGTTGGTCTGTGCCCTGGTGACGAGCCGCCCCACGCTCTGCCCGTCCATATAGACGCCGCAGCCCGCCAGGGCAGCAGCGATGGCTTCGGCCAGCGCCGCCGCGCTGTAGCCGGCCCCGGCGACGCTCTCCGCCGCCCGGACGGGGGAGGCCCCCCCGGTCACTTTTGCATTCACGTCCAGCACCCTCGCCCCGAAGTCCAGGGATCTCTCCAGCTGGTCCGTCACCAGGTGCTCGTTCTGCCGGATGCCCTGGGCAAACAGCGCCATCATGTCCGGTGCGTAGGTGTGGAAGTCCGAAAGCGGCCCTTCCTTCGGCTCAGAGAAACCGAGGAAGTCCTTCACACCCTGGGCAACGTTCTTGACGCCCGTTTTCAGATCTTCCCATCCCTGTTTGATCCCGCCGATAAAATTACCGATCAGATCCTTGCCCCACTGGATCGGATCCAGGCTCATAAGGCCCTCCCAGATCTGCGTAATCGCGTCGACGCCGGCGCTGAAAACACTGTCAAGCCACTCGTCCCATCCGGCGAGCAGCTCCCCGACGATTTGACCCGCCGCGTTGAAGATCTCCTTGAGGTTGTCCCAGATGCCCTTGACGATGGCCACAATGACCTCCGCGCCCGCCTTCAGGAGCTTTGGGGTGTTTTCTATGATTGCCGTGACCAGATTGGCAATGATCTCCGGGGCCTTTTCAAGCAGCTTCGGCAGGGCTTCGATCAGCCCGTTCGCAATGGCAATAATAATGGCCACGGAGGCGTCCACCAGCATCCCCAGGTTCTCCGGGTCGGTCAGCACGTCCACGATCTCCAGCACCGTGTCCACCAGCGCCGGCACCAGCTCCGGCAGCGCCTCCACGATCCCGTTTGCCAGGGTGATGATGAGCGTCAGGGCGAGGTTGATGATCTCCGGCAGCATTTCCAGGATCGTCGCCAGCAGCTGGTTAATGATCACCGGCCCCTGCTCGATGAGCACCTGCAGGATTGATGGCAGCGCCCCCACCAGGGCAGTCACCAGGCTGGTCGCAGCGTTCAGCACGGAGGGCAGCACGGCCTCCACGAGCCCCGGCAGCTTCTCGGAGATGATGGGGGCGATCTGTTCCACGAAGCCGGCGATCCCGCCCAGGGCCTGCTCCGCCACGGGCAGGATGTTCCCGAAGGCAGTCTCCGCGCTGTCCACCAGGTTTCCGATGAGTCCGGAGAGGTCCGCCGCCGGGTCCGCCATGCCCACCAGGAGATTCGACCAGGCGGACTTCATGGAGGCGAGGCTCCCGGAAATGGTCTCGCTTGCCTCCTTGGCCGTGGTCCCGGTGATCCCCATGTTCTCTTGCACTATATGGATCGCCTCCACGATGTCGCTGTAGGAGTTGATGTTGAAGGTGAACATGTCCAGGCCGGCGATCTTCTCCGCGTCCTTCAGGAGCCTCGCCATCTCCTCCTTCGTGCCGCCGTAGCCCAGGGCCAGGTTGTCCAGCATGGTGAAGTTCCCCTTGCTGAAGCCCCGGTAGGCGTTCTGTATGCTCTCCATGGAGGAACCCATCTTGTTCACGTTGTCCGCCATGTCCACGATCGCCATGTCCATGAGCTCCGCCGCCCGCTTCGTATCCCCGTCCAGGGAGGAGATCATGCTTGCGCCGGACTGGATCGCCATCTCCATGTATTCGTTGGCCGACAGGCCCGCGGTCCGGAAGGCGTTATCCGCGTTGGACATCATCAGCTCCTGCACGTCCACCAGCTCCCGATACCCTTCCACCGCCTTTTCGACGGGCAGGCCCCACTCCCGGGCGTATTCCCCGAGCTCCTTCCCGCCGGTGCCGAAGAGCGTCTCGATGCCGCCGGTGAGCTGCTCGTAATCCGCGAAGCCCGCGATGGCGTCCTTCGCCACCTTGACCACGGCGCCGGAAGCTGCCGCGATCCCGGCCCCCACCGCCGCCAGCCCGGCCTTGGCCGCGCTGCCGAAGAAGCTGGAGAACTTTCCCCCGGCGCTTTTCCCGGCACTCTCCGCCTCGCTCCCCATGATAGAGGACAGTTTTCCCTGGATCCCCTCCGCAGTGGGGATGATCTGCACATAGGCCTTCGCCAGTTCCGTTCCCATGCCTTATCCTCCCGTGGCGGCCTTCCAGGCCGCCTCGAAGTCCGCGCCGGAGTCGTAGCCCCCGGCTTCTTCCTGTCCCCCGCCCGAGATGGCCTCCAGGAGGGAGGGGGGGTGGTTTTTCCCGCTCCTCCCGTCCTCGGAGAGCATCCAGATCAGGTGTCCCACCCGGTCGGCGACGGCGGCCAGGAGCATTTCCTCCCGGCTCCCCGCCGCCCCGGGGAGCTTCCTCATGCTCCGCGCCTCCGGCGGCAGCCCTTGCGCCAGCGTGGCCGCCAGAGGCGGCGGGAGGCTGCGCCAGTCCAGGATCCCGTAATACTGCGCCATGTCGCAGGTGAGGGCGTCCTCGTCCGTCGCCATAAAGTGCGCAAGGGCTAGGATTTTTTTCCGTCTTTCACCGCGGCGAAGATGTCGAAGATCTCCGCCGTCACCTTGTCCACCGGCACCCGCCCGTCCTCGGTGCGCAGGTGCTCCCACAGGGCCGCCTTCTGCTCCCCCAGCACCTTCCGGCATACCGGGAGCAGGGCCATGGCGTTGCCGCCGTCCAGCTCCGCCAGGGCTTCCAGGAGCTCCATGTCGTTCCCCAGGTCCTCCGACACCTCAAAGCGGAAGCCGCTCTTCGTCTCTCCCCGGATCACGGCGTGCCGCTCCCTCCGGTCTCTTCGGTGGCGGAGCTGCTGGAGGCGGCGGTGGCCTTGATGTACTCATAGTGGCTCTTTCCGCTGCTGTCCGGCAGGCAGGCGATGGTGATACCGTAGCCGATGGCCTCGTTGTCCTTGTAGGCGATCTCTTCCAGGTTGGAGAGCTTCCCCCGGGGGATCACGATGCGCTTGGCCACGTTCCCCCGCAGGAGCATATCGACGACCCAGCTCTTCTCCTCCAGCTCCCCGGCGTCGGCGGCGATGCTGATCCCCGACTCCAGGGTCCCGCTCACCTTGCTGTCGCCGTACACCGTCTTCAGCACCTCCACGTTCAGGCCCTCGATGAGGGTGAGCTTGAAGGTGTCCGGCTTCTCGTCCTCCGTGATGAGGACCACGTCGCCGCCCCAGGCCTTGACGTTGGTGGTGCTGGGGCTGTTGGCGTTGGCCACCCCGGCGTCGCTGACGTAGCCCAGGGCCGCGAAGGCCGCGTTCAGGGTCTCCGTGGCCGTGGTGGGCAGGGCGGTCCCCAGGGGGGCATTGAATACCGCGCCGTTCACCTTGGGCTTCGCGGCGCTCACGTTTGCAACCGTGCTCATGCTCGTTCCTTCTTTCCTCAGTAGTACACGATGTCGAACACCGCCTGATAGCGGTACTTGCGCTTCGTCGTGTCCGTGAAATTGTAGTCGCTGTTCAGCTCGCAGGCGGCGATCTCCGGCTGTTCACAGAGGCCTTCCATGGCGGCGATGACCTCCTCGTTCAGCGCGGCGGCGGCGTACAGCGTCTCTCCGTAACTCTGCAACGCCACCGTGGCGCCCCGGAGCCGGTTCTCCAGCCGCCCCCCGGTCTTTTCCACCAGGCAGAAGGGCGGCGCGATCCCGCCCTCCGGGATCTCCGTCACCGTCCGGATCCCCGCCGCCGCCAGGTGCTCCATCACGATTTTCTCGATCATTTCATCCTTCCCGGCCTCCCTCGTCTGTCATTGCGAACCAGCGCGCACGCTGGTGTGGCAATCCGCTCCTCCGTCCCCTGATCACTGGCCACTAACCACTAACCACTATTTCTTCCTTGTGGGCAGCCCAACGGCCCCCACGGCCGTCAGCAGTACGTTGTCCTGCCGGTTCGCTCGGGCCGCCTCCGCCGAGTCCGGGTAGACGTTGGTGACGGCCACCCAGTTTGCCAGATGGGTCCTCGCGCCGAACTTAAATCCCTCCACACCTGAGCCATACGCATAGGACAAGGATTGACGTTCCGCCTCTGCGGCCACCGCTTCCCCGGCCGCCTGCAGCGCCTCCTGGATCTCCCCGCTCTTCATCAGGGCGTTGATCCCCGGCAGGTTCAGCTCGATCTTCACTTTTCCCATTCCGTCCTCCCGTCCCCGCCGCAGCGGTCAGGCTCCTCTCGTCTGTCATTGCGAGACAGTGACCGACGTCACTGTCGTGGCAATCCGTTTCCCCCGTCCCTTGCCGCAGTTCCCTTACTCAACTTTCCGGCACCTGACCTTCTTGTGCCAGGGTCCCGGCACCAGGGCTTCCACGCCCATGACGGGGAAGCCCACCGTCTCGCAGCGCACGGTGCGCCCGTCGGCGGCGGTCCATTCCACGGTCCGGTCCTGCCATTCGTTTCCGTCCCCCTTGGGGATCCCCAGAACGAAATCCACCCGTTTTCCGTAGAGGTCCGCCGCCTCCGTGAGTTCCTCCGTGGTGGGCTGCCCCACCAGCACGTTTTCCACCGGCACCGGCGTCTCTTCCCAGACCGGGGCCCCGAAGGGGTCCGTCCCGGTCTGCGTCTTCGCGTACAGCGTGACCGTCATTCCTCTCATCGTTCAACCTCCGTTTTCGTCTGCCTTCCCCTAGGGGAAGGTGGCAGCCCGAAGGGCTGACGGATGAGGGTCCCCCGTCCCCGCCGCAGCGGTCAGGCTCCCTCTCCGAGGGTGCTGTCCCCGAAGGGGACTGAGGGAGTCCCCCCGCCGGGCCGCTCCGCCCTGCACACCAGCTCCTCCGCGGGGCTGTAGCTTCCGATCCGGTCCCCGACGCCCAGGAGCTTCTTGTCCAGCCGCCCCAGGTACATTTCCCCTGCCGCGCCGCCGGCGCCCATGGTCCAGCTCTGGGTGTAGCCCAGGGCGGTCATGCTCCCCTGGGAGGCCCCCAGGGGGATGCCGCCGCCGGCCCCGTCTCCCATAGCCCGGATCACCGTCCGGCAGGAGACGACCCGTTTGGCGTCGGCGGAGGCGGCGGCGTTGCAGGCGTCGATGATCACAGCGGCGTCCTCCAGCAGGGTCTCGCACACGGCCTGTTCATCCACGCTCATGGCCCGGCTCATCCGGGCCTGCACGTCCGCCACGGTGGCGTATGCCGCCATAGCCCTCACCTTGCTTTCAACTTTGTTTGCTCAGGCTCCCTCTCCGAGGGAGCTGTCACGAAGTGACTGTGGGAGTCCTCCGTCCTCCTCCGCAGTTCCCGGAGGAGGAAGTTCTTCGTCCTCCTCCGCAGTTCCGGACGAGCGTCCCCCGTCCCGCCGCAACGGTTTCTTCGGCTTCGGAGGCGCGGCGGGCTTATGGCCCGCCGCGACGTATTCCTCCGCCCGGCTCTCGTGGACCCACATGTCCCCGCCGGTCAGTCTGTTGATAAACTTAACCATGCTCACACCTCTCAGGCTTCCGGCACCGCGCCGGTGAGCAGGTTGAAGCAGGCGGTGTCCGCGATGAAGCCCACCTCGATCTCCGCCCGCACGGCGAACATGTTCCGCTCCCAGAGGTTGACCTGGCTGGTGCCGATGGTCAGGGTGGCCTGGTCGGAGATGCTGATCTGCACGTTGTCCTCCACCACGCCGTACCGGGCCTGGGTCCAGTCCCCGGCGATGCCCACGATGGCGGGAGTCCCCGCCGCGGTGCCCTCTCCGGCCTCGCCGGCCACGTAGATGCCCCGGCTCCGGGTGACCTTGGCCCCCAGGATGGGAGACACGTTGTCCTCCGACACCGCGCCGGTGAAGATGGGCCTGCCCGTGGTGTCCACGGCGTTCAGAAGGATGCCCTCCGCCGCAGGGGACAGGGCAAGGCCGTCCAGGGCCCCGTTGTGCTCCGCGATGTCGCTCCAGGCGGCCACCAGGCCCTTGTAGGCCGTATTGCCGCCGGAGGCGATGATGCTCTGGGCGGTGCAGGAGCCCAGGGTGTCGAAGCCGCTGCCGGGGGTGGAGGTGCCGACGATGGTCTTGTCGTACTTCAGTGCCAGGGCGCCGGGGAGCCGCTGCACGATGGCGTCGTACAGCGCCCGCATGTCCCGCCGGAACTGATTGGAGAAGGGCACGATCACCGCCAGGGTGTAGCCCTTCATGTTCTTCGTGCCCAGGCTGGGGTTGCTCACGGGCTTCACGTTGGTCTCGTCCACCCAGTTGGCCTCCGGATCGCCGGTGATGGTGGGGATCGTCAGCCCCCGGCCGGGGAGCTGCACCCGCCGGGCCAGGCGCATGATGGCGCTGCCCTCCTGGGTCTTCTGCATGATCTCCCGGCTCACCTCGGTGGGCAGGGAGACGCTGGTCCTGTTGGTAGGGATTCCGCTGGGCATAGTTCATTCCTCCTATGTTTAGATCTGCTGCGCCGCCCAATCCGCGAACAGGTCGCGGGTGGAGGCGCCGCCCATTTTTGCCGCCTCCCCGCCGTCCCGCAGGGAGGGATAGCCGCCGGGCCTGGCGAAGGCCAGGATGGCGTCCGCCTGGGCCTTGCAGGCCTCCTCGCTGTCCCCGTTCAGCAGGCTGGCGGGGACGTTCTTCTCCTTGGCCACCCTTTCCCGGAGCTCCCGCAGCTGGTTGGCCTTTTTCAGGGCTTCCAGCTCGGTCTTCAGGGCGGCGGCCTTGTCGTTTGCCTTCTGCAGTTCGCTCTTTCCGGCCTCCTCCGCCGCGTCGTACTTGGCGGCCTTGGCCTTCAGGTCCTCGTAATCCGGATACTTCGCCCTTTCCCTGGCCAGCCGGTCCGCCACGATGGAATCCAGCTCCGCCTGGGTAAAAGTCTTTCCCGCCGGCTGCGCCGGCGTCGTCTGGGCGGCGGCAGCCGCCGCCTGGGCTTCCTGGTTCACAGTTTCTGCCATTTCAGAACTCCTCCGCTTTCGCGTATTTTCCGCCGCTTACCCCCGGCGTTAGGTATAGTTATTTGAGTGAGGAGTGTTGAGTGAGGAGTGAGAAGTTGTGGAGTCCCTTCGGGACATCGTCGTCGCTCGGGTGAATGTCATCTATCCACGCAAGCGTGAATAGATGAAAGATTCCCCCGGCTCCTCCGCTCCAAAACGGAACATTTCGTTCCGTTTTGGGAAGGACGTTTCGCCGGAATCTTGCGGGTATTCGCCTCTGGGCGGATACTCGCCATTCCGGCGAATAAGGACGCCGCCGAAGGCGATACCTTCACTCCTAACTCCTCTCTCCTAACTCCTCACTGAAAGTAACTCCTACCTTGTCTCTTCAGCTCCTCCACCCGCTCCTCGTCCTCCCAGTAGACCGCCCGGGTGGGGTGGCCTCTCCACCGGCTGACGACGCTCCCGCCCAGGAGCCAGTCCACGTGCTCAACCAGGCAGGGGACCAGGTTCAGGACCGTCTCGCCCCCGTGCCGCAGCTCCATGTATTCCCGGAAGAACCAGTCGTCCCCCCGCCCCGCCGCTTCCATGGCGAAGGCCGCCGGGTCCGCTTCCTGCTTCCAGGCCCCGCTGAGGAACCATTTCGCGCAGCCCCTGGCCAGAGCGTCCGGGATGCGGATGCAGGGGAAGCTGTACCACATGTCCGGGATATAGACCCGTCCCCGCAGGTTGCAGTCCGGCCCGCCCAGCTCGCTCACGAAGCCGCAGAGGATCCCCGGGATCGCCTCCAGCTCCTCCGCCCTCCGGACAAAGTCCCGGCAAAGCAAAATGTCGTCCTGCAGATGCCAGGTATCCTCTCCCCGTCTGCCTTCCCCAGGGGGAAGGCGCCCCGAAGGGGCGGATGAGGGATCCCGGTCCCCCGTCCCGCCGCAGCGGTCAGCCTCCCCGTCCCCGTCATCGCGAACCAGCGGCCCAGGCCGGCCTCTCTCGCCCGTTCCGGGCGATTCACCTTCCGCGCACGCTGGTGTGGCGATCCGCGCGGAGCAGCGAAGCGGCGAAGCGTCCTCCCCCGTCCCCAGCGACGCGAACGCCTCCATACAGGAGAGCAGATTTCCCCGCCCCGTGCCGTCGTACCAGACCCGGATCTCCTCCGCCCCCTGCCGCCGCAGCTCCGGCAGCAGGAACCCCTCTACATACCACAGCCGATCCGGGCAGGCATGGATCATGACCTTCATTCTGTCCTCCATTCCTTCCGACAAATAAGGCTGTGTGTCCGAATCGGACACACTTCCGCCGCGTCGTTGCGGTTTCACACATTCTTGTCGTCGATGTAGCAGTCGGCCAGGATTTTTCGCGGATTATACCCTAGTCTTCGGATCGTTTCCGGAGCGTTCTCGTTAACGAGATCCGGCCTGAGTCCATTGCTCAGGCAAAACGAAATCGCATCTCTTAAGCGATCGCCCTCTCTGCATGTCCATAGAATGATGCGGTCACCGCGTCTCTGTGAAACCCGCAGACGCTCGATCAGCGGGAGATTCGGCCTCTTGCCCGCAAGCTGTATGGTACCGTCAAAATCGACCGCGATAATGCTCATAATCCGCCGTTATTCCCCAACGTTCTCCGTTAAAAACATCCTTCGCCATGTTAGTTCCTCCCAAGCCGAAAAAAGCCTTGCATTTCTCCGGGATCGTTGTATAATGCACGTGAGGGCACCTTTGCTATTGTCGGCGGGGGGGTCCTCTTTTTATTTGCCGTTGTATCGCAAAGCCTTTTCCAGATCTCCCTTTTGGACGATCAGAATATCCACCGGCATTTCTCGATTCCACTGCATTCTCTTGTTGATCACGCTGACCGTCTTTTCCATGTCAAGCGGTGAATCGGCGTAATTGAGGATAATGCCCCCTGGGTTGGTCCTGATCTGCTGCAAACCATGTCGTATGGCGCTGTTGGCCGCCTTTTCGGTCGATGGCTCTTTCCAATCCCACAGACGATCTCTCCAGAGGAAGTCTGGGGTTTTTTCATTCTGTCCGTTTGATTCCGTCAAAAGCTCAATGTCCCCGCCCAGAGTATCGTGGATCCATTGCGCGCCATCCCTTTCCGCTTCGTGTGTTTCGCCCATATCGTATCCCGGTTGATATGTAATGCGGCCAGTTCCGGGTTTTGCTGATGCGAGATACTCCTCTGTCACGTCGGCAGGGGCAATTATCGTTCGCCCCGAATGCTCAGGATCCTGCTTTTTAGGCAAGGTCAACCCCTTCTCCCGCTCCTGCCGCGCCGCGTACGCCGCCCGCTTCTGGGCGTTGATCTCCTCCCGCCTCTCGGCGTAATCCGCCCGGCGCAGGGAGTTGATCTTCTCCTGGGAGGTCTCCCCCTCGGCCGCGTCGTACATGGCCCGGTACTTCTCCGGATCGTACCCCGCCACGCCGCCCTTAGAGTCGAAGCGGATGGCGTAGGTGCAGTCGCAGTTGGAGTGGATATGCTCCGCGTGGCCGCCCTTGATCGCCTCCTTGCTGGCCCGCTGCCAGCCCCGGGAGGCCAGGGTGATGCAGAAGGCGCAGCTGTCGCCGGAGGGCACCCAGGCAAATTCCGCCCCGTCCCGCAGGGCGTTCTGCAGGGTGGTGTCCGCCCCGGCCCGCTTCACCAGCCGTCCCACGGCGGCGCCCATTTCCCCCGGGTTCTGCGAGACCTTCGCCACGCCCCGCACCGTCTTCTCCACTTCCTCATAGCTGGCCGTCTCCGCGGGGACGGCGGGGTCGAAGAGCTTTCCGCTCACCTCCGCCACGGCGTCGTACATGGCGGCGCTGAGGGCCGCCGAGCCCTCGCCGTACTTTGTCGCCAGTCCGTATGCGTAGTCGATCAGGGCGCCCATGTCCCCGAAGCCGTGCTTCTGTACGAAGTCCCGCATCTTCCCGGCTGCGGTCTCGTCCAGCGCCGCCAGCCGCCGGATATAGGCGCCCCAGTCCTTGGCCGAAACGGTCAGGCTCATGCCTCGGCCTCCAGCTCCGTCAGCACATTAAGACCTCGGGCCCGCTGCTCCTGGGCCCGGATCCGGCGGATATCCGCCTGGTCGAAGCCGATCATCTCCAGGAAGGTGTCCGTCTGGGCGAAGGCGGGGCGGGCGGAAGCGATCTTGATGGCGGCGTCCGCCGTCACCGCCACGCTGGGCATGGCCGGGTTTTTGAAGTGGGCCACGATATCCCGCTCCTGTTCCGTCAGCTCCTCCGGCGTGACGTTCCCGGCGATGGCCTGGGCCATGATGGCGATGGTCCGCAGGCTGTCCCCGTTGGCGGCGTTCAGCTGCTCGGCCATGCCTACCATCGTCCGGTCCTGGGCGATGATGGCGTCGGAGGAGGTGGGGTTCGCGTCGTTCACTACGCCGGTATCCGTCACGCTGAGCCCCGTGGCGGCGGAAAACTGCGTCGCCAGCACCCGCACCATCTCCACGTGGGGAGAGATGTTCCCCTGGGTCAGCTGCCCGAAGCTGGGCTTCTCCCCCGTCTCCGGGTTCGAGGTGGAGGCCAGGATGCTCCCCACGTACTGCCGGAATTTCTGGTTGATCAGCGTATCGTACTGCTCATCCGTGACCCCCAGCAGGTACTTCTGGGGGCTGGTGGCGAATTCCAGGCCGATGGTGGCATTGGCGATGGTGCGGACGTAGCCCTGGATCAGCCGCCTTATCGGCTCCTTGATCCGGCTGCGCCCGAAGGGCTTGGAGCTGGTGGCATTCCAGATCAGCGGCTCCATCAGCGGGCGGCCCATCCGATGCCCGTGCCGTTCCGCGCTCCACCGGCTCTCCTGCCGCCGCAAGACGATGATGGCGTCGTCGGTGTAGAAGTTCACCAGGCTCGGTGTGCGCTCCGGCTGGAGTGGACCTTTCCCGTCAGTGTCGATCACGGCGAAGCCGCAGTCGATCCTTCCCCGCTCTCCGTTCCACAGGGCCGCCGCCGTCTGCGGGGAGTGGAAGCGGATCTTGCAGCCGGTCTCCCGATCCGCGCTCAGAGTGGCGAAGGTGCAGCCGAATTTCAGCTCGTCCCGCGCCGCCGTCATATAGGCGGCGATCAGGTCGTTTCCCTCCACGATCCGGGCCAGCTTCTCCACCGTCTCCCCCTGGACGCCCACGAAGCCGTCGAACATGCTCCGGGCGGCCAGCACGTCCACGCACTTCGCGCCCCAGCTGCAGCCGATCTCCAGGCCCTGCATCCCCTCCGGGAGGGCGATCCCCAGGTTCACTTCCCCCAGGCTGATCTTGCCCTCATAATAGCGGTCCTTTTCCTTGTTTTTGGAGGCGTGCTCCCAGTAGACCTCCCCCAGCCTCCCCAGCTGCTCCCGCTCCCGTTCCGTGAGCCCGCTGATCCCCGCGATGTCCGTCATTCCGAAAAACTCCATCATAGCTTCCTCTCCCCACTCTCCACTCTCAACTCTCCACACTGAGCGAAGCGTCTACCCGATCCGCATCTTCCGCTCCGGGTCCCGCTTGGAGGTCTTCGCCCCCCAGAGGGCCAGGGCCGCCGCCTCCACGGGGGCGCTGTTCTCTCCGCCGAAGCCCCAGCCCCCGGAGATGGGCCGCTTCACGGCGCTGAGGGCGCTCTCCCGCAGCTCCGGCTGCTCGGCGTACCAGGTCACCGTCTGCTCCTGCAGAGCGTCCAGCAGCGTGCTGGCCGCCGCGCAGACCTCTTTCCCGCTGGGGCGGACCACGCTGCCCTTGGTCTTCCAGGTCGCCGTGAGCTTGTCCGTGAGCACGTCGGCGCCGTTTCTGCCGTCGATCACCACGCAGCAGGCGGATGTGTAGCGCCGGCAGAGCCAGTCCGCCAGCCAGCCGGTACCCTCTCCCATGGGCTTCCTGGCCAGGTAGGTGATCCGCGCTATCCCCTCCGCCGGGATCACCGCGCCGCAGAGGCAGACCTCCGAACCGTCGGCGGTGAACTTCACCCCGTAGGCCGTCTTCCCCTCCGGCTTCGCTTCGGCAGATTTGCAGGCGTCCCACACTTCCGCAGGGATCGCCAGGTCCTGCTTGTGCTCCTCCCTTGGCGTCCACCAGCCCAGCCGCTCCCGGGCGAAGCCGTCGGCGGCCATGGTTTTCAGCTCCTCCGCCGTGAACTCCTCCGTCAGGTGCAGGCCCATGGAGGGATTGACCGCGGCCCAGATCGTCCGGTCCCCCAGCCGGATCTCCTCCAGGCTCCCCGCCGCCACGCTCCACTCGTGCCAGCAGTCGTGGGGGGAGGGGTCTGCCAGGGCCGATTCCCTTCTCCGGCGGAAAACGTCGCCGGGGCACCCCGGATAAGGGGGCGTCCCGGTGTAGATGATCTGTCGTGTGCCCGTGGCCGAGGCGCTCAGCGTCGGGAGGATGGCGTCGATCTGGTCGTCAGTCAGCTCCTGGGCTTCGTCGAAGACCACCAGGCTGATGCCGTCGAAGCCCCGGGCCGCCTGGCGGGACCGGGCGGAGTATTCCACCGTGCCTCCGTTCACGAGCTCGATGCACTCCTCCCCGTTGGTGAATCGGATCTGCTTCACCAGCTCCAGGATCTCCGGGTGCCTCTTGTCGGTGAAGATGCCCACCAGGCGGCGGAAGCTCTTTTTGCTGGTCCGCACCTGATGGGCCGTGTGGAGGATCTTCTCCCCGGAGATCACCATGCCGAAGAACTCCCGCGCCTCCAGGATTACGTTCTTCCCATTCTGCCGGGGGACGCTGAGACCCGCGCTGGTCACGGTGTAGCGCCCCTCCTCGTCCGTCCCCATCCAGCAGTCCAGCACCAGCCTCTGCCAGGGGTCCAGCACAGAAGCGTAGGCGCCGAAGAGCTGGGCGGCGTCCGGCCCGTCGGAGGCGGTCCGCTCCGGCTCTACCCGGAGTCTGGGCTCCTGAGAGCCGGTCATGCGCCCTTCTCTCTCCGGCTCCGGATCAGGGTCAGCACGTTGTCCGGCTTGTCCGCGTCTCCCGTGCCGGTCCCGGCGCCGCGCCGGAGCCGGTGGAGGCCCTTGGGGGTCAGCCCCAGGGAATCCCTGTGGGCGAGGATGTCCCGCCGCAGGGCCGCGATGGCGTCCCAGGTCCTGTTGCTGGTGGGCGAGCCGTTGGCCGTCTCGTCCGTGACCGGGCTCCCCGCCGCCTTCCAGGCCTTGACCATCCGCTGGAGCTCCCGCTCCATCATGGCCAGCATATTGATCTCCGGCGCGAAGGCCTCCTGCCAGACGCCCAGCGCCTTCAGCTGCTCCGTGTATTTCTGCTCCCGCGTCAAGCCCTCCGCCTCCTCGCTCTTCCAGTGTCCGCGCTTCCCGCGCGCGGCCCGCCCGCGCGTTTTCTTGTTCTCTCCCCCGAAAAACTCTCCCCCCCAAAAAACTCCCGGGGGTTTTTCGGCGCTGGCGGCAGTGTTGTGTCGCTGGGGGTACCAGAGGGGGACCCTCCCCTCTAGCGCCCGCCACGACTACCAGTTGCCGTCCAGTTTCATGGGGTAAAGCCGTGTCTGCGCACGTTCTGAACCAACGTGACTACCCTTTTCCTGGTTGCAAATCCAGTGCGCAGCCTGGAGGTTCGACCAATCGGCGGCCGCCGCTTCAGGGGAGGGGTACCCGAACTGCCGCCACTTGCTCACCGGCCGGATCTCATCGATCACAAAACTCAGCGGATGCTTTGAATCGCTGGGCTCATCGTAATGGATCGGCCCGCGCCGCCCGCCGCAAATGCCGCAGGGCGCGCCCATCGCCTTGAACCTGGCACGGTACTTCCTGCGCAGGGTCCCGTTCTTATACCTCGGGTTCGTCGCCACGCGCACCACCCCCGTTGAAAGCCTCCGGCGCGATCCCCGCAGCGCCGCCGCGCCCTGCCCTCGCCGTCCGGAATGATATCATGATATCACCCCGATCCGGCCCAAAACGGTACTGCTCCGCATAATTTTCCGGACCGCATCTCCAGCGCCGCCGAGTGCCCCCCCGGTCATTTCCGGGAGCTCCGTTTCCCGGCCCCCCAGGGTCAACGGGACATTGCTCCGTACACCGCCCAGAGGAAATCCCGGTCCCACTGCCGTGCTGTCTCCTCCGAGACGCCCAGCGCGACCCCGGCGCCCAGGATGGTATGCGTCCGCCGGAAGTAGACCAGCTCCGCCAGCCGCCGGCGCTTTTCGGCGGTACGCAGGGCCCGGAGCATCCGCAGGGCCTTTTCCACAGCCTCCAGCGCGGCCTGATCTCCGGGTGCGAGCTGGCGCAGGGCGGCGTCCTCTGTGCCGCGTCCGGAGCCGCCGCCCCGTCCGGAGCCGCCGAGCTTTGGCGTGACGCTCATGCGCCGCAGCTCCGCCAGCTCCCGGCGCAGGCGCGGATAGGCAAAGGCGGCGTCCCTGGCCTGCATCCGCCAGGCTTCTTTTTTTCTCATTCCTGATCCACCTCCCCCAGGTCTCCGCTGAGGTAACGTGCCACGGGCGGTCTTCCGTGCCAGGTCTCCGGCGCGGCCAGCTCAAGGCGCACGTACAGCCCCCGGTTTACCGGATTTCTCAGCGCCTCGGCCTCCACCAGCGTCATGCCCTCCAGTCCCATGTCACCCAGGAGCTCCCGGAGCGTCTCCTCGGCGCTGCGGCGCTCGATATCCTCCGCCAGAGTCTCCACCTCCCGCACCGTGACCGCGCCGTCCCGGATCCCCGGCTCCGGTCGGCGCAGATTCCGGGAGCAGGTCCAGCGGCGCTGCCCCGCCTGCCTCTGGCCGTGCCGGCTCTTCTTGGTCAGGTATTCGGTCAGCGGTGCCAGCCCTTTTTCGTCCAGTCTCAGGCGGCGGCTGTTGGCATAGCCGTGGGGCCACATTGCCTCCATGGCGTCCCGGCTCAGGGGTCCGGCGTTGAGGATGAGGTGGAAGTGCATCCGGCCCGATCTCGCGCCCTGCTCCCAGATGAGCACCCACCTCAGCTCCTCCCCGGCCTTCCGGTACTCCCGGCGCAGGCGTCGGATGAACTTCCTCGCCTCTTTCACGGCTTCCTCGACGGACGGCGGCTCGCCATAGGTGAGATCCATCTCCAGATCCTGCTCCGTGAAATTCTCCCGGACGATCCGGAGGAGCTTCTGCCTGGACTCCCGCTCGTTGATCGTCTCCTGGCACTCCCGCGTCGGTCGGCACCTGCTCCGCCGAACCCCCGGCGGTTGAAAGATCGGACATAAAACGATGCTCGCATACTGCCCGCATCGCCAGACCCGCTGCCTGATGAAGAATCGCCCCCGATATCCCGCCACGATCCGCGCCCCCCGTGTCCTTAAGTTAGGATTGCCTACAAGCCCGGAATCGCGCACGTGCGCGCGCGATTTATAATGTATACCGCCCTCCGGCGGTCTCGGTCTGATCTCTCACCCTGCGGCAGGAGCGCTCTCTGCTCCTGCCGTACCGTCAAAAATCAGCGTCCTTCCTCTTCATACCCCTTCAGTTCAAACAGGCAGTCCGCGCAGGTGCAGAACCCGTCGCCGTCGATCTCCCACCCGGCAGCAAAAGCTGCCCGCCTGGCGTCCCGGCGGCTCTCCTGTCCCGCCAGCTTCTTCCCGCAGCTGTCGCACTCCGGCGTGAACTGGCTGTAAAACCGCTCGATCATGCTTCCTTCCTCCGTTCCCGTGTCCCCGCTGCGCACCCCTGCCCGCCGAACTCCCGGATGCTCTCCTCGCAGCTCCGGCAGCAGTACATGCAGATCTCCCGCCCGCTCACGGGGCAGACGCGCACCAGGCTCTCATAGAACTCCCGGGCGCAGTAGGCGCAGTTCCGCTTGTAATCGTGCTTCGCCTGCCAGGCGATCACGTCCGCCGCCGTAGCCGTACGCTTCCCCATTACCTGGCCCCCACGTCCCGCAGTTCCCGGCGCAGGTCCTCCGGCAGTACCTCGGCCCGGAGGATCCCCGCCAGGAACAGCCCCTCGAACACCGCGGCCACAGGCCCGCTCTCCGTCTCCCGCCGGACGAGGACCGCCGTTTCGCTCCAGCACGGCTCCAGCCGTGCCCGGTCGATCCAGAGGACCCTTCCCTCCTTGTCCCACAGCGGGAGCAGCTCCTGCCCGCTCGCGTTGACGGACAGGACGCTCTCCTTCAGCGGCGTCTCCCAGCTCTCCAGGTCTCCCGTGCTTCCATGGAGATGCCCGGGCAGTTCTTCCTCCCGGAGGACCCACTTCTCCGCCTGCTTCTCGGTCAGGCCCAGGAGCGTCCCCAGGTTGGATTCCTTCAGCTCCGGCAGGCCGGAGACCGGCCACATCCCGACGCCGTCGCTGAGCCACTGGCGGACGAGCGTCCCTTCCTCTCCGCTGAATTCATCGTAGAGGATGCAGACCTCTTTCGCCTTGCACAGCTTTCGGATCTTGTTCAGCTTCATTTGATTACTTTCCTTTCAGGCTCTCTCTTTGAGGGAGCTGTCGCCGGAGGCGACTGAGGGAGTCTCCCCTCCCCCTCTTCCCAGGGCTTCCGGCAGTCCCTCCGGCTTTTGGATCCCCAGGGCCGCCAGCTTGTCCCACTTGGCGCACAGGTGCTCCGCCATCCAGTGCGCCAGCGTATACTCGCTTACGCCGATCCTTACCGCCATCTCCCGGACGGACAGCCCGCTTTCCTTAAGAAATCCCTTGAGCACCGCGGTCTGCCGTCCGCCAAGAGCGGCATGGACCCGCTCTATGTATGTCTTTTTCGCGTCGTTTGCTCTCTTCCTGCGCTCCTCCGGCGTGAGCGCCGGTCCCTTGGGCCGCCCCCGCTTCTCCGGCATCGCGGCCTCCGCCGCCGCAGCCTGCCCCAGGAAAATGAGCAGTGAAATGCTCCTGCCCTTATCCCCGACGATCCGCCGGGTGCAGCCCTTCCCCGGCGGGCATCCCCGCCGATGCCCGGTGATGCCGATGAAATCGCAGATGGTCATGCCGTTCAGCCATCCCCGGAAGATGCACCCCCTGCAGGTCTCGTCGCATACCCCCGGAAGCACCTCCACCGGCGCCCCGCTTTCCACAGGCACCAGCGCCCCGCTCATTTCATCTCCTCCGGCGGGGAATATTTCCACAGGATGTCCACTATGGCATTTATCGCCCCCTGGATCTCGTCATGCCCTTCTGGGTCCCCGATGGCGTCATTGATGCCTTCGATATAGCCGATTAGGCGCAAAGCGTCGCTCCAGTCCTTCAGGTTCATTCCTTAGCCTCGCTTTCCGTCCATCCCCAGGCTTTCACCTGCGCCCGGATAGCTGCGCGCATCTTTTCCTTCGTCTCCTCGTCCGCCAGGGCGGCGAAGGCCTCTGCCATCTGCTTATGAGCTTCCTGCCAGGCCGAAAATCTCAGTTTGAAGATCACTACCTCCTGCCCGCTCATGGCGAGCTGCTTCCGCAGGGCCTCTGCCTCGGCCCGGAGCTTCTCGGCCTCCGCCCGGTCCGCTTCCCCGGCGGCGGCGAGCTTTGCTTCGGCCTCCTTCAGCTTCGCCTCCAGCTGCTCCCGCTCGGCCTTGGCCTTCTCCTGGGCCTTTTTCAGCGCCTCGGCGGCCTTGGCTGCCTTTTCCTCCGCCGCGCCCACCTCCTTGGCGGCTTGCTGTTCCAGTTCCTCCTTCGCCTTGTTGGCCAGCTCCGCGGCCAGCTTCTCCACCGCATCTGGGTCCGGCTCCTGCACGGCCACCTCCACGGGCCTGCTTTCGATCTCCTCGATCTTCTTTTTCAAATCCTGGATTTCAAAGCTCTTTTTCAGACTTTCTGCCTTTGCTTGCGACAAGCCCTTGTCCAGGTCCTCTTTTTCCAGTTGTAAGGCCTTTGCAGCCTTCCGCGCTTCGTCCCTCTCCCGGATGGCCTCCTTCAGCTCCCGAGTGCTCATGGCCTCCGCGTCCACCTCCCGGAGGAAGTCTTCCCGCTCCTCCCGGGGCACGCTTAGGAGTGCCAAAGCCTTGGAATATGTAAGATTCGTAAACGATTCCGATTCTACCTCCGGCCCGAAAAGCCCCATCTGCGACGCACCGAATTCCTGGAAGACCTTCATCAATTTGTTGGCGGTGCTCTGGGAGTAGTTCAGCTCCTTTTCCAGGTAATTGCCCCACTCGCCGTAGGGCACCATCTCCTTCGCCTCCGTGAGGCGCTTCCCGATCTCCAGGGCGTGGCCCATGACCAGCCGCCCCGCCTGGGCGTCCAGAAACTTGATCTCCGCCGTGACCATATCCAGCGTCCGCGCCGGCTCCCCTTCCTTCGTCATTGCGAGGGCGGCCCCGCCGCCCGTGGCAATCCGTTCCTCTGTCATGCCGCATCTCCTTTCTCGTCATTGCGAGGGGCCTGCGGCCCCTCGGCAATCCGCTCTTTCGCCTCGATGGGCGTCCCGTCCTTTTTCCGCCGGCTCCCGGCGGCTACCCAGGCCAGCCACCGGTCCAGGAACTCCCGGTAGACTTCCCTGGGATCCGGCGCGATCCGCTTTTTGCTGTAAGCCCCTTCGTTTTTGTACCCGTGGATCTGCACCAGCTCCGCGCCGTTCATTTCGATGGTGAGCCAGGGCTTCTCCGGATGTGCCGCCCGGCGCATGAAGAGGATCACCGTCTTCCGCTGGACGTGCCGGTCGGCGTAGCCGCCCACACAGTGCTTGAGTTCGATTCCCTCCCGCACGATCTCCTCCTTGTCCCTGGGGACCGTGATCCGGAAGCTGTCGGCCTCCCAGCCGTAGCGCTTTTCCAGCTTTTTCCGGTATTCGGCATACTGCTCTTCGTTCGCCTTGGCCCTCCGGGCCTCCCGCGCCCGCTCCCGCTGGCGTTCCCGTTTCTGCCGGTCCCATTCCGCCTGCTCCTTCCGCCGCCTCCGCTTTACCGCGTCGTCGTGCGCCGCCGCCAGGTCCTTGGGGAACAGCACGTCGTCCCGGTAGAGGTTCAGGCCGATGGCCTGTCCAGCCTCCACGTAGTCCCGCCACGCGCCCCACATCTGCCCCGGCATACAGTGATTCTGCCCGTCCAGATAGCGCCAGAGCCGCAGCGGCTCCGCGCCCCACTTCCGCGCAAAGGCGAGCCTTGTCCGGTCTCCCAGGATCGGCCAGGCCTCCAGCACCTCCCGGATGCTTGCCTTCCCCTTCCGGTTCATGCTTTTCCACAGTTCCAACTTACCGATGTCCCGCGCCGCCGGCTCCAGGGCCAGAAACTCCTTCACGACCTCTGGCGGCACCCGGAAGGCCCGCTTCGGCTCCGCCGTCCAGTCCAGCACGGTGTAGTGCCTCACTCCCCGGATCGCCAGATCCCAGACCACCTGCTCCATCCCGGCCTTCATCAGCAGTTCCACCTGCCTCGGGTAGGCGTAGGCCGCGTGCAGGAACTTCACGATCTCGAATTGCCGTCCCGCCCAGACTTCTCCCCGGCAGTATCGCACCGGGCTCTTATCCAGGGCATCCAGGCCGATCACGCGATAATCCCGGCCCTCCATACTTACCCAGAACGGATGATCCACCGTGCCCTTCCCCAGATCTGCATACCGACGCTTTTCCAGTTTCCCGCTCCCGCGTCCGTATTGGTCGATGATGTACTCCACCGCGTCCCGCCCGAAGCGGTACAGGCTGTAGGCTTTGACAGCCGGCGCGCAGGTCATAAGCGCGATTGCGCCGTAATCCTTCTTCGCCTCGAAGCACTCCACCCAAAGGGCTTTTCCGTCCCAGCGCAGCAGGGCAAATCGCCGCCAGGCCGTCAGGTTTTCCCTCCGCCCGGTGTATTTCAGGTCCTTCACCGTCCCCAGCCGGCCGCAGAAGGGGCAGAGCTGCTTATCATGCAGGTCGTGTCCAGTTCCCCATCGGTATACCTCCTCGGAGACGTGCGGCTCCTGCCACAGCGCCGCCTCCGGTCCCAGCACCGCATTTCGGCGGCAGCAGGTGGTCCACACCTCCCCGGTTCTTTTTCGTCGGAAAAAATAGGCAGGGAACAGCCCGTTGATCTCCTCCACGTCCCGCGCCCGGAGCTTCGGCGCCCGCGCCCGGAATTTCGTTTCCAGTTCTCCCATGCCCCGGCCCTCAGAAAAATTCGCTCAGGTCGATGAGCTTGGCGTCCGCACCGCCAGCTTCGTCGTCCCCGTCCCGCACGCTCGCGCAGAGGTCGATCTCCATGGTCACGCGGATCTCCGCGCCGGGGAAGTAGAACCGCACCGCCGCGCCCCAGGCCTCCGCGTCGCTGATACTGCTTCCCTTCACGCACTTCCCCACGGCCTTCATGCAGTCCTCGAAGCTGCCGCCCTGGACCACCGCCTGGGCGAATTCCCCGTCCTGGCGGCAGAAGGTGAGCAGCGCGTCGGCCACGCTCCCCTTCATGGCTTCGCCGTACTTGTCCAGCTTGGCATTCAGCCCCTTCGTCAGCTTCTTGCTCGCATCCTCAAACCAGTCCATCTTGTCCTCCTTCTGTTTTCTGATTTTTGCCTTTCGGCTGGTGCCGGGGGCGGGAATCGAACCCGCGTCCGCGCCGCTGTCCCTACGGCGTGGGGGATCTTGCCGTCTAAGCCTACCCCGGCATGTTGCCCGTCTTTCCGGGCTGTCAGAGGCGGCGCGAGGCCTGTCAGTCCTCTGCGCTGCGGGCTTCTCTTGCGCTTCCCCCGCAGCGAGCACGCGTCGCCGCCCCCGTGTTTCCGAACAGAAAGGAGGTCAACACCGGGCTCCATGCACCCAAGCGCTGACATGTCTGTCATTGCGAACCGGCGCGCACGCCGGTGTGGCAATCCGTTCTCCTGTAATCACGCTCACCCCCGCCACCCTTCCAGCCGCGCTTCCTTCGGCTCAGGCTCCTCCACGGCGGAGACGCAGCGCACCTCCGCCCACCCGATCTTCCGGAGGCTCTCCTCCAGCTCCATGGCCACGACTTCCTTGGCCCCCTGCGGCTCCCCGTACATCCGGACCTGAAACGTGAGGACCGTCATATCCTCACCACTCCGGCTTTCCAGAGCGCCCAGGCCCCGGCGAGCATGAGGCCGACAGCCTCCGCCGCGCCCCGCCCCAGGGGCAGCAGCCCGCATTCCGTCCCGCCGTAGATTCCCAGCGCCAGCAGGAGCAGCGCCCACCCGGCGTCCTCCGCGATCCTTCGCTTCGTCTCAGTCTTCACGCCCGCCCCTCCATGGCCTCCACGGCATCCTTGGCCATCAGCTCGGCGCCCTCCATCAGGATCAGCGCGGCCTGTTTCGGTCCCAGGTGTTCTTTCAGAATATCCAACGTCTTGGCGAGCATCGCCGCCAGGCCGATGTTTTCGCCATCGTCGTCTCCCCGGCAGAGGTTTTCCACCGCACCCATGATCTCTCCGATCACCGTGCATCGCTTCTTTTCCTCGGTCCAGGCGCTCTGGTTCAGCCCGATGGTTCTCAAGCCGGCTCCCGTATCTATACACATCATCACCGCCGCCGCGTCCTCCTGCAGCGGATCGCCCTCCAGCTGGACGACGCTCCCGCTCTCCTGGTCCGTCACGGTCACTCTGTATCTCTTCATTCGTCTTCGTCCTCCACCGTCAGCTGATAGACCAGCGAGAGCACGCCCCGGACCTGCTCCCGGAAGGCCCAGGCGTCGTCCTCCGCCGCCGCCGCATCCCTCGCCCGGTCCGACTCCGCCAGGAGCTGGGCCACGGCGTCCACCGTGCCCCGGCACACCCGCTCCCGGAGTCCCTCGCCGGTCCCCAGCTCGGCCTGGAACTCCGGCTGGAACTCCCCCGCGCCCTCCGGCGCCGGGATGATCTTCACGTTCTCCATCGCTTTCTCCTCCTCGTCGTTTTCCCCGTCGTTTGCCTTCCCCTGGGGGAAAGTGGCGCGAAGCGCCGGATTGGGGTCCCCCGTCTCTCGTCCCCCGGCTCCCTCACCGAGGGAGCTGCCGCCCGCAGGCGGCTGAGGGAGTTTCTTCTTCATGCACTGCCCCGGCAGCTCGGCCCCCGCCGCCAGCAGCAGGTCCGCGATCTCCCGCCTGGAGCACTGGTTCTCGTCCGCCAGGATCCCGATCTGCTTCATTGGATACCGCGCCTGGCGGTATTCCCGCAGGATCTCCTCGTCTGTCATGATCATTTCGCCAGCCTCCTCGCCAGGTAGACCTTGGTGTAGTGATGCTCCCCCTTCGGCAGGGGCCAGCGGTCCCGCACGGTCTTCCGCCCGCAGCCCAGCCAGGCCGCCACGTCCGTCACCGTCAGCAGGAACTTGTCCGGGAACCGGGCGTTCAGCTCCTCCAGGATGGGCCGGTAGTCCTCTTTCTCTTTCGGCATTGCTTTCTTCCCCTTTCTGTGATATCTTAGGGGCAGCGTTCAGATTCCCTGCCCCCGCATTTGCCGTCCCGGTGTTCCGCCACCGGGGCGGCGCTTTTTCTTATCCGCCGTCCTTCCGCAGCGTCTGCCTTCCCTCGGGGGAAGGTGACGCCGAAGGCGACGGATGAGGGATCCCCCTCACGACACCAGCAGGTAATGGATGTACCACCCGCAGCCCTCGGCCCGGTTTTTCAGGTCGGCACTGTAGTCCCGCCCGAAGGAAATGAAGCTGTACTTCTCCGGGTGGTCCATCATGTGCCGCATGGCCCGGGCGTACCGCGCCCGGCTGATCGTTCGGAATACGTGCATCTCGTTCTCCTTTCTGTCGTTCTCAGGCTCCCTCTCTGAGGGAGCTGTCACGAAGTGACTGAGGGAGTTCCCCCTCCCCAGCGTCCGCCGTCCCGGTGCTCCGCCACCGGGGCGGCGCTTTTTGTCCCTCTGTGTCCTTGCGCTCTCGTTTGTTGCACTATGCAACTTGTCCGGCAAAAAAATAAGAGCCAAACTCATGATCTTCGATTTCAAGAATCCGGGCCAACTTCAATGCTTCTTCCAAGAAGAAAGGCCTTTTGTTGTTGATCTTCAAAGATAGCGAACTCTGCTTGATTCCAAGCAGCACAGCAAGCTCAGATTGTTTGTAGCCTCTTTCGCTTATTTTCTCCAATAGCATCTTGGTATTGACCATTCTTTTTTCTCCCTCCATTTGTTGCGCTGTGCAATTTTCTTAAAAATATCACACGTCTCCGACAATGTCAATAGCTCTGTGCAATTTATTCTTCTAGCCCTATTGCGTTGCGCAATCGTTTATGCTATTCTACTCACGGAAATGAGGTGAACCCATGATTGAAAAAGAAATTGGGGCCAGAATATATGCCCAAAGGAAGGCCCTCGGTCTAACACTTCAAGAAGTCGCTGATCGTGTTCATGTCGCCCGCTCCACTATTCAGCGATATGAGGCCGGGAACATCAAGAACATAAAAATGCCCGTACTTTCCTCGATCGCTCAGGCACTTGAGATCAGTCCGGATTGGTTGATTGGCAAATCGAATGTCTCGCACCTCGTGAACCATTTTGCGCCAACTTCTACTCCCGCTCTCACCCCTGCCGAATCCGCCCTTCTCTCCGATTTCCGCCGTCTGAACGACCGCGGCCAGAACGAGGCGCTTTTCCTTCTTCGCCACCTGGCGGAAAAGGATGAGTATAAAAAAAGTCCTGCTGCTGGATCTCTTCCGGCAGCCCGGTAAATGACCGAGGAGGCGTCATTCCATGAAAAAACAAAAGACAAAGAAACCGTTCTTCAAAAAATGGTGGTTCTGGGCCATCGCCGCCGTCCTGGTTGTGGGCGGCATCGCCGGCGGCGGGAGAAGCAAGGCCGATCCATCGGAGGCCGCCTCCCCCGCGCTGGCTGTCGCCGACCGTTCCCTTCCGGACGCGACTCCGGAACCGACGCTTGAACCGACCCCGGAGCTCACGCCGGAACCCACGCCTGCCCCTACGCCGGAGCCCACGCCCGCTCCTACGCCGGAACCCACGCCCGCTCCTACGCCGGAACCCACGCCCGCTCCTACGCCGGAACCCACGCCTGCCCCTACGCCGGAGCCCACGCCCGCTCCTACGCCGGAACCCACGCCTGCCCCTACGCCGGAGCCCACGCCCGCTCCTACGCCGGAGCCCACGCCCGCTCCCACACCGGAGCCCACGCCCGCTCCTACGCCGAACTCTTCCGTTCCGCTCTTCGTCCAAAGTCTTAGCCCGGATACCATCGTATATGTCAGCAACAGATCGGACACAGTTCACTCTGCGCATGACTGCTCCGGTATGAAGAACTACAGGGAAATGACTATTGAGGAAGTAGTCTCCCTTGGATTTGAATTCTGCACAAAATGCTGGTAGTTAAGGAGGCTCACATGGCAAAACGCAGAAAGAAGCTGATCCCCGGCCTTTCCTTCTCCTGGAAGCGGGCCCTTGGGATCACAAAGGTCAAGCGGAAGATCGCTCGCGCCACCGGCATCCCCACCACCCGCCAGGGCCGCCGCGCCAAGCTGGGCCGGATGTTCCGCATCAAATAAAAAAACCGCCCCGGATCTCTCCGAGGCGGCGCCCCCGCGGATTCACTTTGTCAGTGTCCGCATCAAATCTTCATCGCTCCACAGGTCGTCAAAATAACGGAAGTAGGTTCCCGACACAGAACCAGTTCCGTATTGGTAAGAGATCGTCTCCTGACTGTCCAAGCCGTACCAATAAGGGCCGAGGAAGAGCGCATTGTCCACGCGCCAAAAGAATTCCAGCGTCATGGTATTGTGTCCTTTGACGATAATCTTCCCCTTGTATCCGGCAGCGTTCAGCTCGTCGGCCCATTTGACCAGGTCATGAATGGTCTTTTTGATTTGACCCGACACTTCCTTTTCCGCCCGTTCCCTCTCTTCGACAAATGGAAAATCTGGGTCCATGGTGATGAAACGGAAGTTGACACCCCGCTCCAGCATTTTCCGCACGAGCGGCGTCTGTTTACTGCGGAAGGTTTTTTGACCGAAGCCGATGACGTCGATGGCGTACTTGCACTTCTTCATGGCCTTTTCGCAGTCAGCGTTCATTTCACCCCGGGTCATATATACCCGATTAGCTCCGCTCCCCTCCATCGGATCCGTTTTTCGCCGTTCAAAAAACAGTGCGGTCAGTATGACCGCCGTTCCGGAGGCGATCAGCGAGCAGCCGATGCTGACGAAGATGTGCAGCTCCGTCCTCTTCCAAAGCGCGTCCACCAGGACGAGCGCCATCCCGATGATCAGCACGATGGCTCCCGCCCCGAAAGATTTCCAGTTGATTTTTTCCTTCTCCATTATCTCTCCGCCTTTCTGTTCCAGCATAGCACATACGGACTTATGCGGCAAGCGCAGATTCGTTAAAAATGCCGATTCACCAGACGCCAGCAATGAACAAAGGAGGTCAGCCATGGCAAAAACGAATTTCGCAAAGCTCTTCACTCTCCGCGCCGACGGCCGCTATCAAGGGTACTGGAAGGACGCCGAAGGGAACCGTCATGCCCTCTGCGACCGGGACCCGGAGCGCCTGCACCAGCGTCTCCAGGAGAAGGAGCAGCCTCCCGTTCTGACCTTCGGCTCCATCGCCGCCGCCTGGGAGACCGGCGTCTTCGAGCACCTCAAGCCCGGCACCAGGGCCTGCTACGCCAAGCCCCTGGAGAGGGCCGTGGAGGTCTTCGGCGCCCGCCCGGCCTCCGAGCTCAGCGCCCCGGAGATCTACGCCTTCCTCTCCCGCCTGGCCGTCCAGGGCTACGCGGCCAAAACGGTGAAGATGCAGCTCACCGTGATCCGGCTGATCTACAAGTGCGCCCTCATCGACCCGGTTTTCGGCGAGGAGCTGCGCTTTAACCCCGCCGACGCCGTGACCGTCCCCCGGGAAGCAAAAAAGGCGGTGCAGCGCACCGCCCCGGAGGATGTGGTGGTCGCAGCGATCCGCGCCCAGGCCTCCACCGCCTATTTCGGGCTCTTTGCCCTCTTCCTGCTCTCCACCGGCTTCCGCCGGGGCGAGGCCCTGGCCGTCCGCTGGAAGCACGTCGACCTGAAGCGGAAGACCGTCTCCTGCACCGGCTCCGTGAACTATCGCTCCGGCCGGGCCGAGGTCAGCGACACCAAGACTGCCGCCGGCGTCCGGGTGGTCCCGCTCCTGCCGGATCTGGAGGAGGCGCTGCGCGCCCTCCCCGCCCATGAGCCGGAGGACTTCCTTTTCTCAGGCGAGGATCCCCGCGCCCCGCTCCCGGAGGTCACCTTTCGGCGCCGCTGGACGCACTATTGCAAGGACATGGGCTTCGTGGAGACGGAAAGCGAGATCCGCACCAGCTCCCAGGGCCGCCGCTACACCCATACGGACTACAGGACCACCCTGACCCCCCACGTCCTCCGCCACGGTTACGCCACCCTGCTCTATGAGGCCGGCGTGGATATGTACACCGCCCAGCGCCTCCTCGGCCACGCGGATATCCAGACCACCATGACCGTCTACACTCACCTCCGGGAGCGCCAGGAGCAGGCCTCCGTGGGCCGCCTGATCTCCCACGTCCAGGACGCCATGACCGCCTCCGCCGCCCCTAAAAAGAGCTCCGGATAAGCCACCGGTTTGATGGCAAAAGGACGGCAGCGCCCCGGAGTTGATGGCAGAATTGATGGCAAAATCCCGCTGAGCCTTTATATACCGTGATTCTCATAAAGCTACGGACCAGAAGGCCGGGGGTTCGAATCCCTCAAGGCGTGCCAAGCTGCGGAAGCGGCAAAAGAGCCCGGAAATCCTTGATTTATAAGGGTTTCCGGGCTCTTGGTCTACGCTGGCCTGTTCAAACTCGAAGCAACATTTTGGCTTCGTTTGGAACCGTTTGGATGGCAATTTGATGGCAAAATTGATGGCAGATTTCAATCGTCTTCTACGCCCGCCTTCATACCCCGCCGATCCATGTTCACTCTTCCTTCTTGTCCTCATCCTTTCCCGGCAACGGGTCCGCCTCATCCGCTTTCTTCTTCAGCCTCCCGATCCCTCGGATCAGCTTCTCCGGGATTGGGGCTCCCAGCTTGGCCGCGTTCTCTAGGATCGAGCCGAGCTCGGTGAAGATGTACCACACCGCCACCACCAGGACGATATACCCCCGGTGCTGATAATCCGCTCCCACCAGCGGCGCGGCTGCCGTGCTGAGGATCACGCTGACGCCCAGATCGGCCAGGGCCGCCACCAGCAGGGCCACGATCTCCCCCAGCTTATGCCAGAGCCCCTCCCGGGCAACCTTGCTGGACCATTCTCCGTGGGCCTTGGCAGCCCAGGTGCCGGTTATGTAGTCCAGCGCCATGCAGACGAGCATGATCGCCACGGCGATTCCCACCCAGCCCAGCAGAGCCACGGCTGCGGAAAGAATGGCCGTGATAGCTGCTTTGATCTCCAGCGCCCGATTCGGTGCACTCATACGTCATATACCCCCGCTCTGTCGTTGATGACCAGGAGCCGGACCATGTCCGCGCTCAGATCCAGGCCCGTCGGATAACCCTCCTTATCCGGCCGGCCACCGGTTCCCCGGAGGAAGCCCCGGTCGAGCAGCTTCTTCACCGTGGGCTTCGCCCACTTCGGCAGCTCTGCAATGCTGTTGTACCTCTCCATTTCTATCTCCTCCTCCGTTTCCGGCACCGGCTCCAGCCGGTAGCTCCACATGCCCGCCCGGTCCATGTCCGGGCATTCGTTGATGTCCACCCCAAAGCCGACCTTTTGCGCCAGTGCCGTGCATTCCGCCGTCCCCTGCCACTGGCTCTGATACACCGTCATGGCCTCGGACACCCGGCCGCCGCTCCAGGCCACGCACTGCCAAAACCCCTTGGCCACGCTCTCCCGCATGGCCTCGATGACTCGGTAGCTCCCATAAATTCCGACCTCATACGGCCCGGTCTGGACCCGTGCCGCAGCCAGATAGGCCCGGATGGCTCCCAGGTCCTCCTCCTGAGCGTCGAAGTCTGCCGCAAAGTACAAGAGCGCGTTCTCCGGGACCCCCAGCTCCCGCGCCCTGGCGTAAGCCTTGGCCCCGTCCTCCCTACCTGCCGCAGTTCCGCCGCGCATCCGGGCCGCCGTGGTCTCCCAAACGCAGAGGATCCGCAGTCCTGCAGCGCTGAGGATCTCCGTCTCCGCCCAGCTCAGCGCCTTGGAGTAGGATGGTGGCACCAGATATCGGCAGACAAACTCAAACCCCTCGGCCTTGAGGATCTCCGCCGCCCGGGCAGAGACGGGAGAAGCACAGTCAATCCCCCTCTTCATCGGTCTCCTCCGCCGCCTCGACCGCAACCTCGGGCTCCAGCGCCGCGTAGAATGTCTCCTTCGACGTCTCGCTGAGCCAGCCATACCTCTGGTTATCCTCGATCAGTGTGATGGCGTAGTCCTCGGAAAACTCCCCTCTCCGGATGCAGTTCAAGAACGCCTGAATAACTCTCTGCTCTCGTTTGCTCATTTCCATCCTCCTTAAATGTTATCCAGAATCAGCGCCTGGACTTCTCCGGTCTTCTTCTCGATGTACTTCTCCAGGTCTGCCCTATACTCCGCCGTCACGTCCCCGGTGTCCGCCCAAAGGTTGTTTTCTCCGTACAGGGTCCGCACCTGCGTCGGCGTGAGCTGATAGGTGATCGGCTCTGCCAGCTCATACACCACCTGCGCCCCGGTGCTGGGGCTTGTCCCGGCGGCGTACACGTCCCGGTCGGAGATCCACGCTCCCGGCAGCGTCTCTCCGGCATAGGAGGCGATCTGTCCGCGGGTCACTGTCAGAACCCCCGTGGTCACGTCCAGTGTTCCGCCGTAGACGGTCCCGGCCTCGGCCTGCCAGGAAAAAGAGTAGAGTGACTCGACTCTGACTGCAAAGGCCGCCACCAGCCCGATACTGTAGTTCGCAGCACTGTTGTTGAGGGACCCATCCGTATTGACAATGCGTACAGTAAGAGCGAGGGTCGGGAGAGGCCCGCGCAGCCACCAGTAACGGGGAGCCCCATTCAAAAGCTTGATGCGGTCGGCGTTGACGGTGCCGACGTAGTAGGCATACGGGGTTGTCTTCAGAGTGTCGTCCAGCCCAAAACTGGTTTCGTACTGGCTGTTGTTCGCGCCAAGGTTGACCTCGGTCATACTGAGAAGAAACACCTTGTCCTCCACGTCCTTGTACAGGGGAGCGCCGCCCAGACGGTCGGCCACGGAGGTGGCATAGCGCTTTTTCACGGTCTGCATGTTCTCCCGCAGGGCGGGGTCGATGCCGGTGAGGAAGCCCTGAAGGGTGGACACGTCGGCGGGCGGGAAGTCGAACTTCGTCTTCTGCACCCACCAGCCGGTCCCGGCGGAGTTAAGCCGCTGTCGAATGTTGGAGGTCTCCCAGTCGTTGGAGCCATGGCCGTTACGCTGCGTATAGTTGACATTGGGGTAGTTGGAATCCAGATAGGTGGGGTCAGCCGCCGTGGTCTTGCCCAGGTAAGTGCCCTCGCTGCCCTCGTCGGTAGTAAGCTGCTCGATCTGGGCGAAATCGGTGCCGTAGGTAATGAACTTGCCCGCAAGCACCTGAGCCTTGGTGTAGGTGCTGTCGCTGCGATACACGCCAAGAACGCTGTGCCGCACATACCCGCCGGCGGGCACGTCCTGAGTTGGCGTGAATCCGAAATCGCCGTCCTGCGTGGTCCCGGCGTTGTACGCTGCGTGGTCTGCGGTGATGTAGTACCGGGTCCCGGCGCTCAGCCCCTCGGGGCAGAAAATCAGCGCCTCGGGCGCATCGAACTGTATATTCTCGAGGCAGTCTTTCGTCCCGAACGTCATTGTGTGGCGAATGTTAGGGTCAACGGGTGTGTCATAATCAACGTCCAGCACATCGTATACCGTCAGATCCGGCATTGCCGGGCCGTTTGATAACTTCAGACCCTTCCATCCGCTGATGGGCCGCACGTTAGTAGGGCTTGGGTCACCGGAGCCCTCCTGCACCGGTTGGATGCTGACCTTCAGGTCCACCACCGGCACATCGTCTGCCCCGTCCGGGAAGGAGGCGGGAGAGCCGGAGACAGTGTCCGCGGGGTAGAGTTTGAGGATCGCGTCATAAATTCCACCAGATTTGACCGGATTGGTGCTCCCCACCGTGGGCGCATCGTCCCAGGTCAGCACCGCCTGTCGGCTTGTGTCGGTAGGATGCACATGATCTCCCCGCGCCCAGGACGAAGCACTTCCGGGGGAGGCCGTGCCGTTCATCGCCGGATCGGAGGTATACGGGGCCTGCGAAAAATCATACGCCGCCTTGCCCCGGTCGCCCCGATAGGCCGTGGATGACGTTTCCCCCAGGGCGAGGCTCGGGCTGATCTCCACATAGGCCGTACCACTCCATCGGTAGGTAAGATTGGTGTCCAGTGCGACGTAGATCTTGCCGGATTCCCCCGTTGCCGGGAATGCAGAAATGGAGGCATACTCCTGCACATCGTCCACATAGGACGGGAGCTGCGCTGTCGGTATCCTGCCGTTTTCGTCCAGCTCAGCCACGCCTCCGGCCGCTCCCTTCTCGGCGGTGGGGATCGCCCCCACGTCCTCCGCATCCAGTGTGATATCGGCGCTCAGAGCCTTGCCGTTGACGGTCCTGCCGGTCGGCACGGCCCCGATCTCTGCCGGAGTCGGCGTGGGAGGCGGGTAATTTGCGCTGTATTGCCGCTCGTTAGCTACGTTGCCAAGGCCCACGTCGGAGGCCGTCAGCCCGGTTTTGACCAACGTCTCCACCGCCGCCGCCGTGGATTTCTTGGTTTGTCCGCCCTGTACGGCGACCAGCAGCTCCGTCCCATCCAGCGCCGTCGCCGCCGGAAGCCCGGAGATTTTTTCGCCTGTATCTGCCATATTGTCCCCTCCTTACACCGGGTCCGCCAGCGTGATGCTCAGTGTCACAGAGAGCGTCGCGGATTGGTTGACCGCGAGAGTCACCGGGTTTTCCAGCACTTCTCGATAGAGCAAGATGCCATAATTCGCGCTTGAAGGATTGCAACCACCAAACAGACCCCACTCTCGTATTGTGACATCAGCATTCGACTGATTTTGTACTGTGAGCTTGATGGTCTTTGTGGCGGTCCCGGTCGAGGTGTCGTATTCAATACCCTCATTTGCAACAGTCAAGTACGACATGCCGTTGATTTCCGTCACTGTGATATCCGAGGCGGCCGGAGGCGTACTGCTGGACCCGACAAGTACAGTGGTCGATGTCGCGCTAACTGTTGTTGTTGCATTGGCAAATGGTCCGGCAAACGAGGTGACAGTAGCCCCATCGCTCGGAGAAGTCCCATTGTAGCGCCTGAATGTAGTCAGCCCTTCATAGTACCGACCCAGCAAAAAAGCATTCTTCAACCCTCTCCAGTTGTCTGTCCAAACTCCCACATTAGCCATTCACTATTACCTCCATTTCTGCAGTAATGTCATATTCCTCCGGTAAATCCTCTGAGTAAGAAACGTCTGTCTCGAACAGATATACCGAATCCCACAACGCCCCTGCGCCAAGCACTTCTGCCAAGCCGGACGGGATTTTGCCTATGTCGATATCAATGATTTCTCCCGTCGGGAACAACACAGCGTCCACGCTCTTCGTCTCCCGAAGCTCTGCCGGGATAGGCGGAACCGGGCCGAGATCGTACAGCGCATGAACGCTCAAGATACCGCTCGCCGTCAGTGCATTCACGCCGTCCCGCACGTCCACGGTCACGCTCCGGTAGCCGTCCGCATTATCTGCGGAGGCGTAGTAGACGCCGTTTTGCCGGATCAGCTTGGACGGCAGCAGCACCATCGCCCGCGGCCTCGGCGGCGTGGTCAGCGCCATCACCGTCGCCCACTTCAGCTCATTCTTTGTCAGTGCCATAGCCCCACCTCCTAGTACCCGGCACCCCACACCGGGACGCCGTTGATCTTGATGTAAGAGCGGGACAGGTCAATGTTGGTGTAGGTCGCTGAATTATAATCCGCATGTGCGATCCCGCCGAAGCCGAATCTTCGATTGACGCTCTCTGAATGGAATTGCGCCGGAATGCCCGACGCCGAAATCTCATCGGAGTAGGAGCCGTTCAGAGCCTTCACCCCCAGGGTCAGGATCCCGCTTTTCCAGCTTATCCAGGTGTCATACCAGATCCCGAAATCTATTTCTCCATACCCAAGCCACAACTCGTATTCCCAGACGTGACCGCTGCCGCCCCTGTCGGAATGCCCGCACCAGAGGTAAGGTTTGTCGCTCTGCTGCCAGTCGATGGTCGGCGCATATTTAAACTGGTTATAGCTCCCGAAAAGCGTCTGCTGGTGGCCCGTGGTCCGTTCGCAAAGAAAGCGGCAGCCCACCTCATATCCCTGGGTCCAGTCCGGATCAATGTAGGTTTTATCGTCGTTACAGCATAGAGCCATAGTACCGGAAGTAACCCCGGATACCACTCCGCCTCTGGAAAACAAGACGGAATTGTCCGGTCGCCACAGCCCTCCGCTACTCTCTCTGCCGCTCCCGCGCCCGGTCACATTCTGAAGGGTCATCGCCATGCTCAACCCCCGCATGATCTCGCCCCTGGTCATACCACATTCACCTCACAAGTGTGCCCGTCCGGCCAGGTATAGGTCACGGTGTCCCCGTCCACCTCAAACGTCAGGCCGTACTCGTTTTCGTCCCCCTCCACGGTGTAGCTCACCTCCCCAGCGGTGGTGTCAATGTCCAGACTCGCCAGCCGCCGGTGCTTCGCGTCTACAAAGTCCGAGAGCCGGATATCCGTCATTTCCCCGCTGCCAGTGAGGTATCTCAGGATCAGCTCATTCTGTTCCTTGAGGAAGAAACCCTTGCTGTTCCCATTTTCGTCTCCGGCTCCAAGCTGGATCACCGGGGCATAGGTCCGCGTCCCCTGGCTGGTGGTGTACTCCTCAAAGGCGAACTGAGCCTT
>Ga0310696_10001422_pt1 | contig 34649 bp, 6 predicted proteins | sample AusTroGonzalo_MG_4_FD_203885 | JGI IMG/M metagenome (GOLD analysis project Ga0310696, IMG submission 203885) | Bovine rumen microbial communities from tropical cattle in Woodstock, Queensland, Australia - Gonzalo_02 (v2) (version 2) | ecosystem: Host-associated > Mammals > Digestive system >... | reverse complement strand
GAACTGATTGTTGTATCCGCACTGTCATATCCGATATATGATATGTCGGTGTTTAATGTAATACCGTCGGCACTAAGATCTCCAGCAATTAAATCATTGGAAATATTTGAAATATTTAATTGTTTTGATGTTTTGTTATCAATGGTTATTTTTTGGTGTCCCGTTGCAATATTTATTTCTCCGTCAATTACACCAGTGGCATCAGAACCGTCTTTTTTGGTTATTGTAATACTTCCGCCAGTTTGACCGATATTGTATAAGTAAATCTGATTATCCTTGTAAACCGCTTTAATATTGTTGTTGCCAAGATTAATCAGGTTCTTTTCACCTGTTGTATCATCAACAACAAGGTTATTCAACATAGCATCAGTTATTGCAAGAGTTCTGTCAGAATAGCCTGTTGACAATTTGCCTTTTATATCAACTTCATTGGCTTTTATATCAATGTCTTTGCCTGCAAAAATTTTGTCGCCTGATTTAAGAGTTAATTTTGCAGACTCGCTGTTCATAGTAAGATTTATATTGCCTTGCAATGCTTCTAAATTGATTTTATCTGCAATTAATGAATCAATATTGAATATGATATCACCGCTTGTGTTTTTAATATCGTATATGCCATGTGATTTAATTTCATCAAAGAAAACAATATCAGGGATAATCGGATTTTCAAGAAAAGGATTTTCAACATCGTAGTAATTTGTAACGGAAATACCGTTAGATTTTGATGTAGAACCGATATAATGAACACCGTTTTGCGGCAGGCTATCAAATTGTTTTGTTATTCCGACTATATATTTATATGCCTCAATGCCGCTTACTGCCTGCGGTTTGTTTGCAAAAGCAGACATGTTTTTGCCCAGAATGATTAAGCCGCTTTCTGTTGAAGCACCTAAATCTATACCGTTAAATATTATTGATCTTTGAGAATAATTATCAATTTTGAAATTTGAAGGTGCAACATTTATGGTGCCTGAACCTTTTATATCATAATTTCCGATACCGAGTAACTGTACTTTGCTTGAACTCGGATTGATATAATTAAAGACTATTGCATATTGTTTATTTGCATCATCGTCAATTGTATCATTCTGAGCTTTTATTAAATTCCCGTTAAGCGTTTCTTTCTTTGCAAGTAAATCTGCTTTTAACTGTATTTGAGCATTTTTTGTAGTGGTATTACTTTCTATTTCTTCACTAATAGTTTTTTGGTTGTCAATAATATTAGAAAATTCAATACCTATATTTTTGTTGTCTTTCGTTACAATTTCATTTGTTAATATGTATTTATTGTTGTATATAGTAAAGTTACCGACATCAGAAGTCTTAATTAAAGCATTTTCTGCATTCATTGAATTAATTACGGTTGTTTTTTGAGCGGAGGTCAAACCGAAATCACGTGTATTCAGGAAATCTGAAATGGTCGGAACAGCAAGATATTCTCCCGAACCGCTTTCATAAACTTCCGTATTATGTGCTTCTATTTGGCTGATAGCAGCAGAATATTGTGAGAAAATCGTATTAAAAGTACTTTCTGATATTCCTGCGGAAGTAATAGCTGTTTTAAGATTATTTTTAATGATTGTATTGACGTCTTGTGAAGTTTTAAAGCTATAATTATTGTCCTGTAATTCGTTAATATAATCTATAACTTCCTGATTAGAATTGTAAGTTTCCTGTAAGTTATTTAAATCTTCATTTAGAATATCAATAGTCTCGGTTACTTCAATAATATTTGCATTTGTATTTTGCAAATCAATTGTAATTGCCGCAATGTTGTTATTTTTCATTGCATCTTTATCAATAATACCGTCATTTTTAAGAGTATATTCGGAATCATAGAAACCTGCGGTCGAAGAGTCAACAGAACCGTCCCTGTTAATCTTCATATATTTGTCGTTGCCTTTTCCTGCGGTCATTGTTCCGTCAAGAACTAACGATGATTGTCGGGATTTTGTAGTGTTTGATTGTTTACCATTGCTTGTTATCGGTATTCCAAATGCTGCCCAACAAACAGACACATACGAGATTTCGGAAGATAAACGGTTTTTACCTTCACTATAATTAATATTAATATCGTTACCTGAAATTACGGAAGCACCGCTATTGATTTTAAATGTACTTTTAACTGTTTGGGAGAGTTTTCCTTTTTCTGTTGTGGTAGGAATTGCAGCCTGAGATTCGGTGTGCGCATATTGAGTTAGGTTATTATTGGAATTTAACATAAAATCAATATCTACCAAATCTCCAGCTTCAATAGTTCCGCTGTTATTTATTTCATTATTAATTGTCATAGACAAATATGACTCTGCCTGAGGGTCTTTAAAACCAAAGTGTTCTGATTTTGCATTCGCATGTGCAACAAGAGTATTATTTGAATCTAAATTAATATCAACTTTTGAGCCGCTGAATAATTTTGAGTTTGCGCTGATATTTAAAGTGTTGTTATTTTCAATATTCAGAGTATTGGCATTTTTAGGATTTGCTATGAACCCTGATGCCTTTGCACTTGTTTGTTGTTTAAAGCTTGATTCGGTTAAAACATCAATATTCAGTTTTTCTTTTGCGTGGATTTGTGAATTTTCAATATTGATTTTGCTGTTTTCTTTTATGTTATTTGTAATATTCAATTTTTGAGCAGCATAAAAACCTCCGCCTACGCCATAAAAAGTCAGATGATTATTTCCTTTTGAGGAAACATTTGCAGTTGATTTTAATTTAACATTTTTTGCATTAATTTTTGAATTTTTGATATTCATTTCGGCATCGGAATTATAGGTTTGAGAATATGTATTTTTGGATACAGCAATAAGTCCTGCGGCCTCTGTTTCGGAAGAATCGGCTATCACAGTGTTATTTTTAACATTAAGTATTACATCCGATAATGAATTTATATCTGAATTTTCAACATTTAATTTTGTTTTTGTATCAAATTTTACATTATAACTTAATGCTCCGTCTCCGATAAGACCGCCTGACCATTGTGATGTAACAGTATTGGATTCATTTGTTGAAACATTTGATAAATTTATATTATTAACCTTTTTATTTGAATCGGTTATCAAATTTGAAAGTGTTAATATTGAATCTCCTTTTATTTCATTGCTTAAAGACAAGTTGTTAACAGAAGCAATACCGCCTGCTTTTGATGTAAGGTCAAAATTGGTTTTTCTGTTTGTTTGAATGTCTGCAGTAAGTGTTCCCACATTAAAGTTTCCGCCAATATTAACATTGGTATTATTTTCAATTAATGATTTTAAAGTGACTTTTAAACCAGGGACAATTGCTGCAACTGCAGAGAACATACTTGTTTCATTTCGTACAGTATTATTTACATATATATTTGCAGCATTAGCAATTGTGTTATTTCCTGCAATGTCAATCCTCAAATCCCCGTTTGAAGTAGAATTTATTTTTGCATTGCTAACTCCGATAAGTGTTGCAACTTTAGTGTCTAAATTTGCAATATTTACTTCGTTTTGCATTGTCTTAATAACCAAACTGTCAGCATTATGTTCATTTGCTTTTAATTTTGCATTAATTTTTGCTTTGTTTGTAGCATTAGCTTCTGCTCCCGTATATAAGCCTAAAATGCTTGAGGTTACGGAGCCGATTTGAGACATTGCGTTAATTTCAGCGGCTTGTGTATTATCAGAATGTTTTACACCCGATAAAATTTGTGTCTGACCTGCATTGTTAAGGATTAAACCGCTTAAACTGTCAATTCCCGAGGTTAGTTCTGCATCCATTGTTGCACCTGCACCGCCTATTGAGGCGCCAGAGACACCAGTAACCGTTACGACATTTGTTCTTGACTGAACTCTCATCAGGTTAGAATCAGCAATTATATTTAAACCGTTTGTATTTATGTTTCCGTTAACATTTTCTATTATTGCCTTTGTAATAGATTTTTCTTCTGCTGTATTTTTCAGATAAGTTACCGGCGCAACCAAACTTACTATTGTGGTTTTTAAATAAGAACTTAAATCAGCATTATTTGTTGCATTTATGTTAATTGCGCCTGATGCTTCAATATTCGTATCACCTGTAATAATTGCTACTGTTTTATTTATATCCGTAGCATCCGTTACTGATATACCTGCAGAAACACCGCTAACTAAGACCGAAGTGCCTGTTAATTCAGCTTTTGCATCGGAATTCGATATTACATTAACATTATCTGCAGAGATTGTTGAATTTGCTATTTTTGATGTTGTATCCGAGCTGTTTACATAAAGTGCGCTTGAACCCGCAACTGATACACCTGCAACATTAACATCTGTATTTATTATTTCAACATTGTTTTTAAACTCGGAACTTAAGTTTACATCTCCTGCTGCATTAATCTCTCCGCCTGATGTTTCCGCTAATGTATTATTATTTAATTTGACGCCTTTTATTCCGACACCGATTGCACCGATACCTGCCGATGTATTCACATTTTTGATTGATAAGGTATCTGAATCTATTCCTTTAAGTTTTGATTTTGCATCTATTGAAACATTTTCATCTGCGTAAATATTCGCATCGGAACTTGCTATCGTTCCTGTTTTTAAACTGTCGGAAGATGTAGTCGGCGTGTAGTAATTTGTACCATTTTGTGCCGTTTTGTCGTACAGGTTTTTAGCTTCGTCTTTTGCCTTATTGACATTGCTTTTTTCTTCGGAAGTTGAGTATTTATCACTTCTTTTTCCTAAAATTAATCCGAACACATCTCCTGCAATACCGCCAATACCGAGAGAAACTCCGACATTTGTATTTCCTATTGCAATTTCGGAAGAAGAATTTATATCTACATTTCTTGCGCTGATTAATCCTTCAGTTTCTGATAAAATTTGAGCCTTAACTAAATTATCGGAATCAAAAAAGTTTACATTTGCACCCGCAAATCCCGCTCCACCATACACGGCTACCATTGTATTTGATGATTGCATCTTATCATCGGCTAAAACTTTTACATCATCCGTTAAAAATATTTGTTTGTTCTTGACATCTATTGTTGCGGTTGTAGTTGAATCAAGTTCATTAACAAGAGTGTCAACCAAAAGACCTGCACCAACGATACCTGCAGATACACCGACGTTTCTGTTTGTTATAACCTTATCGGAATATGCTTCTACATCAAGTGAAATTCCCTGATCTATTGCTGTTGATATAACATCTGCCGAGGTTTTATTTTTGTAAATATTATAGATATTGCCTGTTGTACCGCTTACACCTGTTGCTGCAACTGCAACACCGCCTGAAACATTTGTTATTTTATCCTGTTTATCTTTATTTGCCAGAACTTTGATATTTCCCGCATTTAAAATTGTTGAATTTTTAATTGCCGCTTCTGTTTCATTTACAATATGGTTTTTAACAACATTTGCAACAACACTGACACCTTCAATTGCAACACCGACAGATGCCAAAACATTAAGACTGTATAAAGATGAATTTGCCAAAACAGAAATATCTTTTGCCGTATCAATAACAGACTTATCAATTAAAGACTTAACTGTATCGGCATAATCGTTAATAACAACCAGACCGACACCTGCAACCACACCCGAACCTGCAACACCTGCCTGAATGTCTCTTGTTTTTGCGTCGTTATTTGCATTTACACCTATTGAAGCATTTTCAACCGTTGCATTTAAAATACCTGCTTTTGTTTCTGATTTATATGTATTTATTGCAGGGTTTATAGCAAGGGCAACAGTACCGGCTCCGCCCCCTGCAACTATAACGTGAGTTGAATTTTGGTCGCTTTGAGCATTTACGTATGTTTGAGAAGCTTTTACCTTAACATTTTGAGCATTGTCCCATTGTTGCTTTTGTGCATTATATATTGCTGTTTGCTCAGATGTCGGGTTTTTAGGTAAAACAGGCTCATCCATTTTTAATTTGTCGATTTTAGCAACTGTTTTATCTGTATTGTCATTTTTAAGTACATTAACTCCGGCATATCCGGTTCCGCCACCACCAAGTGCTGCTAATACCTGAATATTATCTTTTATATTTTTTGCATCTACCCTTAATCTGTTTTCTATATCTAAATCAGAACCGTTCGTAATGAGAGAATATACGTTAGAATTATCTTTTGTAATTAAAACTGACGCACCAACCCCGACTTGACCTGACCCTGATATTGCACCTGAGATTATATTTTTAATGGAATAGTCTTGTGCAACCACATCAAGATTATTTGCACCGATTACACTATTTGAAACTTCTGCCTCTATTTCGTTTTTGACATTTTTAATAATCCAGGCACCTGCAAAAGCCAAAGCTGCACCTGCTGAAACATCATAAAACATATTCCAGTTTGTGAAGTTTGCACCTTGTTTTAGGCCTGTATATTCCCCTTTGTCGTTTTTGGCAAGAAGTTTTTCATTGTAATTATCATCAGAGAAATTATCTCTGTCATACTTATCCTGAGCATTTTTTGTTCCGCCAAAAGAATTTATTGATGATGCGTTTACGGTTACATCTTTTGAATCAATAAGGCTGTCATAGATTTTTGCATTTACTTTTTTATTTAAAATATCATAATTTATTGTTCCACCGACTGCAGCAAGAGCATCAGGGCCTGCTACAGACGCGGTTACACCTCTTGAATAAAGGGTTGTTTCGTCATATGCTGATACATCAAGGTTATCAGAAGTTGATATCTTACCCTTAACAAGCGAATTTACGGAATTTCTTATTATGTTTAAAACAATATTTGCAGCAGCCATAGTATTTTTCTTCGCAAAAGCAGCTCCTACAGCCGTGCCGGTTGACTTCTCATTTGATTGAGCAGTTACGGAAACATTATCTGCAATAATTTCTTTATCATCACCGTTATTAATTTCTGCTGTTAAATCATTTTTCTGAGAATTAACAACAACATTACCATTAACGCCAAGTCCTGTATTTGCAGAAGAGTAATTTAGAGTTCCCGCAACATTTAAATTATCTGTATTAGAAGTCGCAGAAACATCAATATCACCTGATGCCAAAACATCGGAATTAACTATTTTTGATGACATAGCATTATGTATAAAATCAAGATTTAAAGCACCACTAAACAAAAAACCTGTAGAGGTTTCGTTAACTATTGCTCCTGCAACAGCAACATTGGTAAAATTATTTTGTGCCAAAGATTGTACAGACAAGTCATTTATATCTGTCAGTGTTGAATTTTGAACAAGAGCATTTATAGTGTTATTAATATCGTTATAGTTTGTTGCAAATCCGGCACCGACGCCATAAGTACCGCCGTTTAAGTATGCTCCGCCGCCTGCAATATCAAGTATTGTAAGTTGCGAATTTGCCTTAACATTTGCGGTTAAAAGATTTGCAACCTCTGTCGAACTGACGGAAGAATTATTTATAATTGCTTCAATGGTCGGGGTAATCGTATTTCTTATATAAGAACCGCCTGCCGCACCTCTGAAACCTTTTGCTTCTGCCTGTGTGTTTGTGCCTGCACCTGCACCGATAGCAATATCAACGATTTTGTTTATGTTATCCGCATTAACATTTAAAACGGCATTGTCTTTCGTGAAGTTTATTGTTGAGTCATCAATTTTTGATGAAATTTTACCATTTTGTCTGTAAAAATTAAGGGCCGCACCTGCACCGACTTTTTTTGATTTACCAAGTCCGCCCGCCATATTGATTATTCTTGATTCTTTATTCGATAAAACTTCTAAATCAGAACCTACATTTACTGTTGATTTTGAAACATTACTTTCAACATTTGTTGAATCCAAATTGACGGTAAGTGCACCTGCTGCGGATAATGAAAAGGGTGCCAAGGCATTGCCGACAGGATTTTTCATGTATTCATCTTCATTCGCAAAAAGATTTCCGAACATATCATCGGGATTATTGTCATTTTTTGCTTTAGCTACACCTTTATCAGCTTTTGATATATCCGCATTTTTTTGTACTACTCCACCTGTAAATGCGGCAGCAACAGCCAGATTTAATGTTTGTGAGTATGTGTCAGAATTAATGATTGCGTTTTGAATTGCCGTTATTGTTGAGTTATCAACTAATGCTTTGAGGTTTCTTTCAATGGTTGTGTAATTGACATCAGCACCTATTGCAACGCCTTCTGAACTTTCTTGAACCTTGTTATCAATTTCTTTATATTGAGAAACCCAAGCACCTGTTGCAATTATGTTTGTTATTTGGTCATTTGCTTCTCTTTCGTCATTTAATTTGGCACGATTTGTATCTTCATCAATTTTTATATTACCGCCGGATGTAGCAACTTTGGCTGCTCCTGCGTTAATATTAACATTTTTTGCGTTAATGTCGGAATTATTTGAAATTATTGATTCTGTATTTCCTTTTAAATTCTGAACATTAATCGAGCCGTCAATACCGATTGATTTACTTCTTGCACCTGTTGCAATGGCTGTTATATAAGCCTGTTCGTTTGCACTTGTAACGTTAACATCGCCGTTTTGAGCAGTAACTTCGGAATTTTCGATTTTTGCGGAAGCGTTATTGTTGTATATATCCCATATAACATTAGCCCCCATTCCGAAAGTGTCGCTGTCCATCTGCGGACGGTATTCGTAATCAGGCTGTCCGGGAATTTTATAGTTGAGTTTATTGATTAAAAAATCAATCATGCCAGCTGCGTTATAGCCGATAACGGAATTAACCGCATTAATACGCAAATCTCCGTCTAAAATTATTTCGGAATTGTTTTTAATATTTGCTAAAGTATTATTTACAACCTCGTTATAAACAACAGATGCAGAAACATCAACACCTTCCGCTTTTGAAGTTGTTTGTGCAAAGTTGTTAAAAAATCCTGTTAATCGGAATTTTGGGGCAATTGCATCTGTAATGGCGGAAGTAATATTTTGGTCTCCAATTCCCGTAAAATCAACACCTGATGAAAAAGAAGCATCTTGTAACGGATTTACGAATGAAAGATCCCATTTTGCATTTGCTTCCGATACAAATTTACCGCCAAACTGTAAATTATCAACGCCAAAAATCTTGAACGGGAACTTTACGCCGAAAGTTATTGAACCCTGATTCATAGGCAATTCGGTTGTTGCATAAACATCTAAATTATTTGCATCTATATCAGAACTGTCAATAATTGCATTTGTGTTATTTTTTTCTTCATTGACGATAACACCGAGACCGACTCCAACTTTTGCTTTACCGTTTGATTCTGTTAATGCACTATTTGCAGTCAAATCAATGGTATTTGCCTGAACGTTAACATCGTCTGCGGCATTTATTGAGGAATTCGTAATTTTTGCATTGGTATTGTTTTCGGTTTTGTTCCAAACCAGAGCACCGCCTGCCTGAACCAGAGAACTGCCTGTTGCTTCAATGTCTGTTTTTCCTTTTACCCTTGAAAAAAGGCTTCTGTTTAAATATGTTGTTTGAAAGGCTTTTAATTTCTTTTGCGTGTCGGAAAAAACAGTTTGTGGTGGAGTAGCGGTATCGTCCTGAATTTTACCCGATGCGGAATTTTTGGTTGTATTTAAACTCTGAGCAACTATATTAACATCGCCAGCAGTACTTACTTCGCTGTTATTTACTTCTGCAGTAACATTGTTTTGTGAACGGTTTAAAATGGCAACCAAAGATATCGCAGAATTAGGGCCGTCACCCTGCTGCTGAACATTTTTATCAACCTTTGCAACCATTTCAAGTTTTACATCACTATTCGACAGATTTACTGCACCTGCATTTAAATCTCTCGCATTTACGGTTGAATTATTAACTTTTGCTTCGGTGTTTGTCTTGGTTGTGTTATTTAGCAAAATTGCAAAAGCACCGTCTTCTATCGGCATAGACAATAAACTGTCGGATTTCATTACAATCTTGTTTGTATTGAAGGACATCGCCTCAATTATTGTATCTCTTGTTGAGTTTAAAACCGAATCCTGAATAATGGTTTTTGATTCCGTACTCGTTCCGACACCGTACATTCCTATCGGCAATACCTGAGCCAGAAGATTTGATGTGGCAGTGAGTGAGGAATTTGCATTAGAACCTATGTTTAAATCATTCCCTGCATTAATATTTGAATTTTGAACAGTAACTACGGCAGATGATCTCGGGCCTTCAAAACCGTTGAAAAGCCCCGTAGAAAAATATTCCGCAAGTTTGGCATTTGCCCGTTGTGTTGTATCTATTGAACCGTCCTTACCTACAATGGCATCTTTTAAAAGCAAAATAGCAGTAGGTGTAAGCAAATTTATATTTTGTTCTGTTTTTGATATGGCATCAGCGTATATTGAAGCATTGTTTGTCGCCTGAATTACAGAATCTTTTATTGTAACTTTGGCTTCCGCTCCGCCTGATGTACCCCAAAGTGTCGTTACGACAAAATCTTTTGTAAATATATCAACAAGCACGTTTTTTATAAATTCAATAGAATCAAGACTTAATGTCGAAATTATTTTTTCATTTGTTGCAATAGCACCAATATTGACATCTTTTGAGGATATCTTGGATTTTTCAATATTAATTTCAGATTTTATCTTATCTCTTCGTTCCTGTTCCGAGTATTTGACGGTTGATATTATTGTCGCATCGACAGGTGCTATTATATCGGCATTTTTAATGTCTATGCTTGCAGCAGAGTCACTTTTAGCAGAAATAATAATTTTTCCGTTTTGTAAATCAAAATGAGTTCCATCTGATATATTATGGTCAACCAAAGTGTCAAAAAATGTTTTTGCGGTATTATAATCAGTCAAAACAGTATTATTGTCTTTCCAGCCTGCTATAATACCAGAACGAGAATTTGATGCACCTTCGATTTTAATATTTTTTCCGTAGAGGTTAACATCTCCCCTTGATATGATTCGCCCATTTATGGTTATATTACCGTTAGAAGCGTTTAAAAGAGATTTGTATTTGTCTGCACCAAATTCATAAGCAGACAAGTTGTTTGCATTGTATTTTTCTAAAAAAGAATTATAAGAACTCTGACTCGGAGTAATTAATGACAAAGCTCCTACATTAAGAATACCTGACGAACCAATGACAACACCGTTGGGGGATACAAAAATAGCATGTCCGTTGAAAAAGTTATTATCCCTCATCGTATTAACAATACCGTTAATATTAACCTGATTATTGACAAGGTTTATAAACTTGTCATAACCGTTTTTGTATATCAGGTTTGCAATATCACCTTCGGTCAGATTAAACTTATCATAATGTCTGAACTGAGTTGAACCTGAAAATTTTTGTCCATCTATATTATAAACATTTTTACCACCGATTACAGTAGGATTAACTCCTGATATATCAGATGCCAAAGCTATGGGTGGAACACCCCAAAAAATCATATTAAAGCATAATAAAGCAGAAACTATTTTTTTCCCTGCAAATTTAACCATAGCCTTTTATTTCTCTTCTTTTTTATCGTGTTTCAACCAGATAATATATTATAAATCATTATATTTATTTTTAAACTCTTTTTTATAAAAAAATTACATTAGTTAATATTATATAATAAATATTAATTTAATTATTAAGACAATTAAAAAATTCTTTAAAAAACCATTGTTATATGTTATTATTTTTAAGGTTATATATAAGTATGAAAAATAAACTTCTAAAAATATTATTATTTGCTTTTATTTTACAAAACATTGTTTTTGCAAATGCTTATGCAGAATCTGTTATTCCTGATGCCGGAATGATAAATACACACGATCTTGATACTTTGAAAAAATTTGAAGCAGAAAAACAAATTGAACAGGATTTCAAAAAATTTCAGGATACAGAAGAAAGTAAAGTAAAAGAAGAAAAAGATAAATCAAAAAAAAAAGGAAAAAAGGAAGTCATAAAAGCAAAAGTTGAAGAATATGCAACAAAAGGGGTTTATCTTGAAAACATTGAAGTTTCCCCTTCTCAAATTTTAACAGAAGAAGAAATAAAAAATATAATAGAAGAATATCATCAAACAAATGTTACTTTTGAGCAGTTACGGGAAATTGTCGAAAAAATTAACAAATTATACTTTGATAAAGGTTTTGTGACTGCAAAAGCTTACATTCCAGAACAGACAGTTGAAAACAATAAAGTTAAAATCGAACTGCTTGAGGGTAAAGTCGGAGAAGTTAAAGTAAAGGGAAACCGTTGGACAAGAACGAGTTATATAAAAAACCGGCTTAAAACAAAAGAGGGCTCTGTATTTAATATAGCCGAACTTGAAAAAAGTATGACTCTTTTCAACCGTTACACAGACGGAATTAATCTTACGGGAAATTTAGTGAAAGGTAAGCAGTTTGGTACAACAGATATCGAAATTGAAGCACATGAAAAATCACCGTTTCACGTTACGGCTCTTATGGATAATGCAGGTCGTTATACTATCGGTAAGTACAGAGCCGGGTTAATGCTCCAGGATGACAGTTTATTCGGAATGAGAGATAAACTCACTATCGGTGCATATGCTACAAGATATTCAGTCACTCCTTTTGCAGATTATAATATACCTGTCAATAAAAAAGACGGCAGAATCGGCTTTTCTTTTTCATCCAGTAATTCCAAAGTCGGATATGGTGATTATAGAATTTTTAATATCAGAAGTCGTTCACAAAATTATTCTATATATTTTCATCAGCCGATTATAAGAAAATCTTATATGGAATTATCAAGTATAACCTCTTTAGAATATAAACAGGCAGCTACAAGTTTTGATAAAGAAGATTTATACACAGACAGAATACCATCCGCAAAAACAGGATTAAATTTCAGATACGATACCAAAAAAGGTATCTGGTATTTAAATCAGAGTGTTGCTTATGCCGCACCGTTATTTCAAAGCGACATTAACTATTTTAAAATAGAGGGAAGTGTATTAAGATTGCATGATTTCGGACACGGTGTAATCGGTCAGTTAAGAGCAAATTATCAGGTAATTCCCAAAGATGTTGTGCCTTACGCAGACCAGATGACAGTGGGTGGTGTCGCAACGGTAAGAGGTTTTTCAGAAGGTCTTTTAGTTGGTCGTTCAGGATATCTGGTAAGCGGCGAATTGTTATTCCCTCTTGCCCCAAGAACAAGAATCGACAAGAAAACTTACGAGGTGAAAAATTTTATCGGAAACTATTTAAAAGGTTTTGTATTTGTTGATCACGCAATGGTATTTCCGTATAAAGGTAACGGTGTCGGCTCAGAAGGTTATAACAAAGACGATGTTTTGTTGAGTATCGGTACGGGTATAAGAATACAATTACCGGGAGATTTATTTATAAGATTATCTTGGGGTATTCCACTTATGAGGAACAAATTTGACGAAACTTCATGGGGAAGATTTCATATAGAAATGAGTCTTTCTCCTGACTTTGACAAAATTGTTCAAAAAAGAAAGCCGAAAAATATTGAAAAAATATAGCACTATCACAATTTCGCAGATAATAAATCTTGTACCGTGTGTTAAATTTCTGGCTGTTTATTGTATGAAAATGTTATTGAATATTTTATGATGATTTTAAAGTAATAATTGTTTATTGCTGTCATAAAGCAATTATTTAAAGCCCGTAAGGAAAAATAATCTGCTTCTGAATTTATAAAAAGTTAATTTATATGAAAAATCACTTATTATTTGGTTTTATAGCCTATAAATTTTGATTTGTCTTCATTTTTATCAGAATTTTCAGGAGTTTTTATAATATTTGATGTATTTATTACATCCATAATGTTATATTCTCCCAATTCTTCATCAAGATAATTAGTAATAGTTCCTTCTACGTAACCGTTTACAATATTTGAAATATAGTCAGAGATTGTCGGAATACTGGTTAAAGACTTGACAGCACTGTCTGTCGGATTTCTGCCAATATTTGTGTTTTTGATATTTGCTTCCGAAGATTCTGTTATTGCTATTTCCATACTTGAATTGTAACGTTTGTTTCTGACAAGAATATCATTTGCGTGTCTTGATACGTATTTTGGATTAGTCCAAATGTTATTACTTGCGTCTATTCCAAGGAACATCGGGTATTCCTGAGAATATATCTGAGCCGTTGCATAATAATCAGGTACAAAAGTTACATTATCGATTGCAATTCTCTTATCTGCCGTTTTAACAGAACCTTTTTTAATTTCAGCATTTAACATAACACCTGTTGAAGTTGTCTTTACGTTTAAACTATCTCCTTTTGCATATCCGATCCTGATGTCGTTTTTAGCATTTATATAAATATCTTTACCAATTATGATATCGTAATCAGCAGGTGCACCGATTGTATTGGTATTAATAATATTACCTGCTTCTAATTGTATGTTGTTATATTTTGGTATATAGAAATTAAGTGCTTTACTTATTTCTCCGATAGAATCTCCTGCTATTATATTGATATCCGCTGCCGAAATATTAATATCTTCATCACCTGCACCATTTTTTACCGATTTTGTTGTGTCTATAATAATTTGTTTTGTAAATGCAGATGTATTACCCTGAATATTACCGATATTTATGTCGTTTGTAGATTTCATATTTATATTATCAGCGTTGGAATAGATATTTCCTGCAACTTTTATTTCGTTAATAGTAATATTTTTGGCATTTGCATTCATATTGCTGCCGGCTTCTGTATTTTCTAAAAATATATTATTATTTGCACTAATATTAACATTATCAGTCGCAGCTAACTTACCAGTGACTGTTGTATTGTTTGAGGTATTTGTAAAATCACCCCCGACAGTGCCGTTTTCGATTACAGTATCTCCTGTGGTCGTTACTGTGGTGTTTCCGACTGTTGTCATCTTTGTAATATCAGCATTAACTGAATTTGTTGTTAATGTTTTTGATTCAATTTCATTAATTATAATGTTGTTTGCTGCTGAAATTAAAGAATCACCTGTTACATCAACTTTACCGGTTATTGTCGTATTGTTTGCAGTATTCAGGAAGTTACCGCCAACAGCTAAATTTCCGATTATTGTATTATCGTTGTTCTCAGTAACAATACGAACATCAGAATCTGAACTGCCTGAAATAATTTTTAAATTACCAATACCTCTTATATATGCTTTTCCTGCAGGCGTGCTGTACACAAGTCCTTTTCCGGATGCTGTTGACGGAGTCTGTATATATAATTCGGTATTAAAATCACCTATGTCAGCTCCAGATACCAGTGAAATATATTCCGCTTTTATATTGGGAACTAACTGCTCTTCGGTTGTTGATTCGGATGCGATTTGAATTTTTCCCGCATTTGAAATATTTGCATCAGATGCAATAATTACTTTATCCAGGTCGGCTTTTTGGTCTTGTGCATAAGGAGAGTCAGTTTCACCGCCGGTTACATCTATTCTTCTAATCTTTAAATCGTTTTCGTTATCTATAAATACACTGCTTCCCGATTTTGTATACACAGCAACTTCTTTTATCGGCACAAGTTCTATTGGAACATCTTCTGTTCCGACATCACCGACTGCATTAATTGTAATACTGTCACCCTGAATTTTTGAATTTGGATTTGCTTTTGCAACTTTTCTTTCAGATGATAAAGTAACATTATGTGTTGCTTTGATATTATCAAGAACCATATCTTTATATCCAGATATAAATTCTTCAAAAGTTATTTCATTATTTTTTAATTTATTAATTTCATCGTCTGTCGGAGTCTTTGATACAAAAGTTAAATGTACATCTGATGTTGCATCGGTAACATTTTCACCGACAAATCCTGCTGATGCACTAATTATACCGTCAGTATCAACAAATATATTTTCTATATTTCCCGTTTCGGTCATAAGATTAATATTATCTTTGGAAGAAATATTATAATGTCTTATATCATCATGAAGAACAGGAGTTCCGTCTTTGTATTTAACGCTGCCGTCAGCATCATAAAAAACTGCTTGCCCATTTATGTCAGTCGTTATTTCGGATGCTATTATCCCGAACTTTGAAGTTAAATTTACTTTTCCGTTTTCAGATGTAATTCTGTCAACATATATTCTGGAACCCGAATCCAAATATATATCACCTGCTGATTGTACATAATATATACCGTCATTTGCAATTTTCAATGGTTGATTAACGGTTCCGATACCTTTTTCATACGTAATCAATTTTATATTTCCGCCGATTATATTAAAATCGCTATATGACTCTGTTTGACCTGCTTTTATATCTCCAAACCCAGATATGAGGGTAATATCTTTGTTATTTTCAGATACAATGTATTTTGCAATTAAATCACCTCTGTTTTCGATATAAATGTCGTCTTTTGCTCTTGCTTTCCAGTTATTGACATTTATGTCAAAAATAGCGTTTTCTTCTAAATCAGCTCCTTTTATGTTAATAGAGTCAGCACGAAGGTCAAGTTCTTTTGCATCAAGCCCTACCAAAGATTTGTTTTTGATATCCATTACTCCGTTATCTGTTGAAAGATACGCATAATTGTCTGCAAAAAGTAATATATTACTTATACTGTCTTTTGGATAATTCAGATAAACATTATTACCGCACGCATCTACAAGACCGTCATTATAGACAACAAGCTGAAGAGGTCTGATTGCAACACCTGCAACATTTTCACCGATATCTTTCCAATTGCCGTTTTCACCAGCCTGTAATGTTATATTGTTGCCTGATATTGTGTAACTAACACTATTTGTGAGAATATTACCCATTGATTTTATATTAATATCACCCGACATTGCACTTATATTGTTGTTTAAAACAACGTTACCCGTACCGTTTGAGGTTATATTAATTTGTGGTTTGTCAAAACCTACAAAATTAACGTCAATTGCATTTTGTTTCGCCTCATAAACCGGATCCTGCTTGAAATATACGGTTTCATATTTCTTTCCGTACCAAAACTCAGTCCACCATGAGCGTTGTACATATCTCTGATAACTTCCGCTTTTGCCTGCACTTACCATAACATAAGCATCCTCGCCCGGAATGTATTTTGTTGAATATAAAGTTGCACCATCAACGGTCGTAGATTGTGTGGTTGTACCATTCCATGAACCGTTACCCTCAGTTACATTTGCTGCTGTTGTTTTAATACTTAAGTCATTATTATTTTCTTCATATATTTTTGCTGTATATGTACCCGAATGTTCATTTAAGAATTCCGTTGTCAAATCAGCCTGTGTTATATTATCAAATGTTGTATCTGTTGCAGATGATAACTTAAAGTCATTTATTGTTAATACTCCTTTATTGTTAGTATCTGCATTCAGGGCATTCGTAATAAGGTTGTGGTTAGAATTATTCGCAACATTAATATGACCGTATCCGTTTAATAATTCTATTTTTCCGCCTGAAGCGTTACTGTTTATAATATTGCCAGTCAGAGTAATATTCCCGCCTGTTGTATCAGCCTTAAACAAATAAATATCACCTGATATATTTTCGCCTGTTACAGTTAAATCATCGGGTTTAAAGTATGCTTTAATTTTTCTCAAAGTAGCCAAATCATTGTTATAATTAGCAAGTGTCATATAATAATAACCCTCTGTAACAGTGCTTTCGGGCATTTCTGTTTCAACCTCGGTTCCACCGATATTGACTATCTGATAATATTTTCCGTCATCTTTTTTAGTTACGGTAAATTCGGGAATATCAACTTCTTTTATTTCAGTTCCGCTCTTTATTAAACCGTTTATATCTATTATTTTTGCCGCAATAACTATGTCTCCTGAAGCAACAATGGCACCGCTTCCTTCAGAACCACCAACTTTTTGTTCGTCTGTTGTATATTGTTGTTCATAACCGCCGTTAGGAACTCTTATATGTAAGTCTTTTGCAGTTATTCCGCCCTCGGAAATTACATTGCCCGTATAATTTGTGATTACAACAGAACCGTAAGGATTTTCTGCAATACCTTTTAAGACAATATCGCCTGCGTGACTGTCAGTATCAATTTGTATTGTCGGGTCATTTTTATCAACAGTGTTTGTTATTGATATTACTGACGGTTTATCATCTTCTGTTTCAAAGTGCAGATCAGGACCTTTTACGGTACCATTGAAGTTTACTCTGCCTTTGAGGTCTCCGTTTATACTCAATTTATTGAATACAAGGTTGCTTACACTGTTATTTAAAACGGTAATTGAAGCATTATTACCCGGGGTTTTAATCCAGCCGTTGCCGTTTACACCTGTGTTTCCGTCACCATTAAAGTTAATTTCTCCGTTTCTGATAATTACATCATCAACAACGATTGAATATACGGGAAATTCTTCTCCTGATGCTTTTTTCTCTTCTAATTCACGGATTCTTTCTTCCAATACTTCCATTTGGACAACATATTTTTTTGTAATATCTTTTATTGATTCTTTAATTTCATCAATACTTTCCTGTGCGTTGGCAATTGCGGTATTACAATTAATAATTTCTTTGCAGTCTGTCGTAATTATATCCGCTTTATTTTCAATATCGGTTATTATAGCTTTTATATCGGCTGATAAACTTTCTGCGGCAGCATCCATTGCTGTTTTTGCATCATTATATGCAGTTTGTTTTGCTGTATCATTTACATCTGTCCAATAATCTCTTGCCGCATCCAGATAACCGCCGACAATATCATCACCGCCGGAAATTGCCTTATAGTCTTCATAATAATTGTCGATATCGTTATTACTGCTGTTTATTTCTGTATTATAATTATTAATTGCTGTATTATTATTATTTATTACGATTTGATAATTGTGTATTTCTTCCTGTTCCACCTGAGTACAATCATTATATTCGGCTGTGGCTCTTTCCTGACTTTGTCTGTATAATTCAATATCAACATCTATATCTGCTGATACAATTGTGCCTGTTTGGGTTTCTTCGGCATCAATTCCGTTTTTGTGCAATGTTCCGTCCATATCTATCGTCAAAGATTTATTAAAACCTTTTCCGCTTTTTAAGATACCGTTTACAATAATTTCACCAGATTTTGCGTTATTTGTATATGCTCTGCCGGTACCTGTTACAGGAATACACCATATTTGATATGCCTTAGAATCTCTTGAGGCTTTTATTTTGTCAGATGTATTCTGAGCGGTTATATTTATAGAATCGTAAGCAGAAATTACAGCATTACCTGTTTCTTCATCGTCAAGACCATTACCGTTTACAGTTACTTTTGCAACCGAATTATTACTTTTTGCATTAGCCTGGTCATTCAGTACGCTGAATGCACCTCTTGTTCTTGCATACATATATGCTTCGACGCTCTTATTACTTACTGCAGAAATATTTGTATCACGACCGCTTGAAGATTTTGCCGTATCATTAAATATTACATTTGCAATTGCATCAGTGACTATTGCAGAACTGTTTCCGCCTGCACCGGCAACACCGCCGTATGATTCAACATTGCTTTTTGTATAAACATCAACATCATTTCTTGCAACATAATTTGTGTTGTCATTGAGAGATGATATATCTCTATTTGAAACAGTTGTAGTGGCTGCTGTAGATATATCAACCATAGAATCCATATCTGCACCGGAAATACCGCCAGCAGAATATAAATCAGCTTTTTCATTTATGTTAGCAATATTGTATGCACTTATATCAACTGCACCGTTACCGAATTTACCGTTAGCGTGTGCAAAGCTGCCACCAAAATCTGCCGATGTTACCATCGTAAGATAATCATGTATGTGACCGCCTGAGCCATCACCCAATCCACCAGAACCGCCGTATAAATCATATCCGTCAACTGTGGCTTTCTGGATTTCATTTGAAGCCTTAACGGTAATTGATGTTTTTGAATCTATATTTGAATTGGAAGTAGCACTGACTGTCGAATTTACGGTATTTTCAATAAAAGGTATTGCAACAGCAATTATGCCGTATGCATCAGATTTATTGTAACTTTTATAGGTATTGTTTGTATCGGCTGAAACTTCATATTGGTCAGCCGTAACATTATAATTTTTTCCGAAGTATACATCATTGGTGGAATTTATATTGGTGTAAACACCCGAACCCGCAATGCCGGCCGCAGCACCTATTCCTGCAAACGTATCTGCTTTTGCATTATTCTCAGCAGTTGATGAAATATTGACATTTGCAGCAGTTATATTTTTATCGGAATCTGCATCGGAAATTTTCACACCCGATGTTTGATTAATGTCAGAAGATGTCTTTGTTCCCCCCGCAGAGATACCGCCATAAGCACGACCGTTTGAATTTGATGTTGAGTCATTCTTTGAAGTTGATGTTATATTTAAATCGCCTGCTGCACTTGCGGTAAAATTTCCGCCAATATTAATTGTTGAGTCTTTTCCTGTTGTTGAAAATGCTTCGCCACCAGTTCCGCCAACCAGACTGCCGGTTGCAGCCTGTGCATCAGAGCTTGATTTGTCCGTTGTATTTGTTGTAATTTCAATTTTTCCGTCTGTTGAACTAATGCTGACACCATCTCCAATGTCAATTCTGGTGCTTCCCTGAGACTTACTTTTTGCAGATGATACGCCAACGACAAGTCCGCCGCCTGCTATACCTTCGGAATTTGTTGTTAAATAAGAATCCGAAACCGTACTTATCAATAAATCATTTACGGATTTTATTATTGTATCTTGATTAACATAAGCATTTGTAGTTTTGTTTGAAACAGAATATGTAATACTTCCGGATCCTTCAATGACACCGCCTGCCGATGCGTCTGACTTCAATATTTGATTGTCACTTGACTCTGCTTTGAGAATAAACGATTTGACATCAATATTAGCATTATTTTGTATAAATGCATTCGTTGTTGTTTGTTCGTCAGATATTGCAGCGGATATTCCAACACCCACATATGCAGCGTCAAAGTTAAATACCTTGAGATTTACATTATCGGTATTTTTTGCATTTACTGTTAAACTGTTTGCATTAATTGTTGTTGCAGTATCAACAAATGCAGAGGTTGTTTTGGTTCTTTCCGTTGTAGGCAGACTTGAACCCGAGCCCTCAGCTTTTGTAAATAAACTGTCTTCGTCTGTCTTCTTGGGTATATTTCTGACTCTTGAACCTTTGGTATTTTTATCGGCAATTACCCTGTCTAAAAGTGCATTATAAGCATTTTTGTAAGCATTGTCAGCTGCGGTTGTTTTTTCGTTACCCTTTGATAATGCCTCTTCTTTCTGAGTATTGGCGGCAATAAAGTTTTCTTTATCTTTGTCGCTTAATTCATTATAAGAGGCATTTCCGACTTGTTTACCAAATGAATTATAAAGAACTCCTCCTGCGAGGGAACCCAAACCTCCAGCTACAACAGCTTCTTTGGAATCTGTATATTCATTACTGTTTGCAAATATTGAAATATCGGAATTATTGCCTGTAACATTTGTATTTGAACCGATAAAAGCAAGAACAGTATTTTGCACATTCGTATAACCGACAGAGGCACCTATTCCGGCAGCTCCTATTCCGACGCCGCCTATTGCTGTATAAATATTTGTTGTATCTTCAGCATTTATCTCCAGTTTTCCGTTATCTGCAAGTTTAACATTATTACTGTTACCAATATATGCCGCTACAGAATCTTCTACACTTGAATATAATACCGTGCCTGCAATACCCGCATAAAGTCCGCCTGCACCTGATACTGCAATTAAAGGATTGCCGGATTTACCCAAATCATTTTTAGCAACTGCTTTTAATTCAATATCGTTTGCATTTATATTTACATTTTCTCCCGTATAGGCTTCTGTCGTGTTTTTAATATTATTAACAACAACGGTTGCACCAATACCACCACCGGTGAAACCTAGAGCTACCGCTCCAGTGTATTCTGTAAGTCTCAAGTTATTTTGAGCTATAACACTAATAGTATTTATTGGATTTTCGTTTGTATTGTCAGTGAGTAATATATTGGTATTATCCTCAACATAGGCTTTAACAGTTGTTTCAACAGTATTAACCAAAACTGTCCCTGCTCCCGAAACAAAACCCGAGCCGGCAAAACCAGCCGCAAATATACCGTCAAAGTTTTGTTCTCCGTTTGCAGTAATATTTATATCGTTTATGTTGACATTACTTCCGCCAATATAAGCAAGAACTGTGCTTGTTACTTCATTAACTTCGACCGTTGCTCCGATACCTGCTGTTCCCGCACCTGAAACAGTTCCGGAATAAGAATCGGTAAAAGTAACTTTGTCTTTTGCATTAATATCAGTCTTAGTTCCTTTTAAATTACCCGTTGCGTATGCATTTACAGAGTTGTTTATATAATTAACGTTTTCAACGCCTGTAACCGCTGCAGTTCCTCCACCTGCACCCGATACTGTTGAGAATTTGTATTTATTATCTGTCTGAGCATCAATATTTAAGTTGTCAAAAGTTGCAGACACGTTATCAGCAGAAGATTCAAGTCTGTATCTTATTACATCATTTACGGCGGATAAACCAACTCCTGCAGTTCCCGCACCTGATATGGCACCTGTAATTGTTTGCATATCGGCAGTTGCAGTTGATTTTATGTCAATATCGTTTGTTGCAGTAATGGCAGAATTTTTAAAAGTTGATTTTACATCGGATGTAATAACATTAGTATTTATAACACCTGAAAGGCCACCTGTTCCTGCACCTGATGCCGCAACAATCGTTGTGAAGAAATTATCTTTTTCTGTTGAAACTGCACTTATAGCTTTTGCATTGAGAATTGTATTTTCGGCATTTACAATAGTGTCTTTGTCAACAACAACGGTATTTACCGTTAAACCGACTCCTATTTCTGTGCTTGCCCCAACCGAACCTCCTGCCGCAAAGAGTGTGGCATCTCCGTCCGAGCTTAATTTTATATTATCTCCCGCCTTTACACCATATACAACGTCATCAGTTGTTTTTGTGCCTGTTATCTCGGATTTTGCACTGCTGTTAATTACCATTGTATCAACAACACCTTCGCCAGTTATGCCTTCGGAATAACCACCTGCAACAGTAATAAAAGGTATATATTCCGCACCGATTGTTTCATTTGCAACTGCAGAAACATTAACATCTTTAGCCGCATCTGCTTTTGAATTTTCAATATATGAATGTATTGAATTGTTTATAACACCTGTTACAATTGATGCACCAAGAGCCATAGTGTCAAATGATATACTCACGGAACCGGTACCGCCTGTAATCTGAGAATCACCCGAAGATGAAACGTTTACATCGCCAGCTTCAGATACAACATCTGAATTTTTAATAAACGAAAATATATCAGATGCCATCACCATAGTATTTATTGAACCTGCCGCAGCAATTCCCGTGCCGCCTGCGCCACCTATTGATATTGACATTACGGATTCATTTGAGTCCGTACTTATATCAACATTATTTTCAGCAGTAACAGTTGCATTTTCAATATAGGCTTTTAAATCATTATTATCTACAACCGTATTGATTGATGCACCAAGAGCGGCAGAGTCTAATGAAACTGCTATACTTCCGTTCGTGGTGTATATATTGACGTTATTAGTACCGTTTAACGCGGTTTTACCGTTAGTTGAAGTGACATTAGTCGTATTATGAGATTTTTTATCATCATCTTCATTTTTTATGAAAGTATTGGAATTTGAATTGTTTATAACAGTATCAATTGAACCCGAGCCTGCTGCACCTCGTCCTCCCGAGCCTGCAAAGATAACACTTATATTTCCGATAGTATAATCTGATGTCATATTGATATCATTTGCCGAAACAACATCGGAATTTGTAATAAAAGTATTTATGTCATTGTTTGCAATTGCAAGATATAAAGAACCACCGATTGTTTTTCCTGATGTTGCAACCGTGACTGCACCTGTTACACCGACCGTTTTAAAAACGGAATCACTGTCAAAGGTCAACGAATTTACGTTTATATCAGAATCATCTGTATAATTATTCTGAACGGTATTATCAACGGCAAGCATTACCGCACCGCCATAGGCATTTTCACTTGAAGAACCCTGACCTGCAACAGTTATGGCAACAGAGTCTAAAGTGCTTTGGTTTGTCATTGATAAAGTCCCTGTTGCATCAATGTCTGATTTTCCAATATAAGAATTTATTTTATCTTTTATCCAGTCAATTCTGAAAGAACCGCCTGCTGCATTTGAAGAAGCACCCGTAACGGTACCTGTTATTGTAACACTGTCATAGGTACTATCGGCATTAACTGTAGTTGAAACCCCTTTATTTGTTCTGCCTTCGGTTTTGTTTATTTTTGTATTTTCAATATAAGCATCTGTTTCGCCCGAAGAAACATAAACCCCAACAACACCGTCATAAGAGCTTGCCTGTGTTGAAACAGCACCAGCTACTCCAACATCTACAAGAGTAGTTTTTTGTACGGATGATACATCAAGTTCTGCAGATGCATTTACTTCTGCGCCGGAAATATATGCTTTAACAGAATTTAAAGCAACATCACCATTAACTGCAGCACCTTTTGCACCGCTTTTATCACCTTCACCGCCGCCTGCCTGAATTGTCAAAGCACCGACTGCCTTAACCAATTTGTTTTTTAAATCTGCATTAACACTTACAGACTGAGTTTCATTATCGACATTAGTATTAATTTTTGCACCATCTTTTATGGCAGCTTCAATATTATTTTTCTGGATATCTAATGATACAACTCCGACACCAGAAGAATCTTTTGCCTGACCTATACCTGCTGATACTGCAACAAGCAGATTGTTTTCCTCTGCACCGACAGAAATGTCATGACCTGCATCAACCACGGCAGAGCCGATATATGCCTGAATATTATTCTTGCTTAAATCAAAAGTAACCGAAGCCCCTCCGCCTGATTTACCGTTTACTGCAAGAATACTTCCAACCTGAGCATTGATATCCGATGATTTTGCACTAACTTTAACATCATTACCCGCAAGAACTTTTACGTTATTGTCAATATATGCTTTTACCGTACTGTTAACAACATTCAAAAGAATATTACCTGCATAAGCGGTTGTGTTTCTGTTTGGATTAATGTAACGGTTATTTGCAAGGTTGAGATTATCTAAAATATTCTCATCAGGTAATATTTCTGACAAATCATCTAATTCAACACTACTGTCCTCGCTCATAAAATCTTCAAGTGAGGATACACTGCTGTCATCCTGGGGTTCAAGCATTCTTTCCTGTGCGGCAGGTTCTCCGTTTTTAGCAACACCTGCATTAATAATTGTATTTACAAGAATTTTGTCATATTCGGCATTGACCGAAACATCATGAGTCGCATTAACATTACCAATAATATAAGCTTCTACGGTATCTCCGATACCTATTGTTGATATTCCGAAACTCTTTGTGTTTGCAGCGTTAACATAAGCAATAAGTCCATGAACCAATAAATCATCTTTAGTTGCATTGACAGAAATATTTTCTGCATTTATATCGGCATTTTTATCTATATATGCTTTGGTTTCACCACCTGCAAGAACGGTAACGGCTATATCACCGCCCTTACCTGCCTTATCTGCGGCAGATGTTCCGTTTCCGGCATTTACATATTCTCCGTTTTCTTTTGCGAGAACATCAATATTACCTGTTACTCCGTTTCCTGTGGTTTTTATAAGAACATCTTCCCCGATTTTTGCAATTGTATCAATATCTCCTACCTGTACAGATATGCTTCCGCCCGCAGAATCACCATCTCTTGCTGTCATACCCGAGAATAAACTTTTATAGTTGAAAACAGACATCAGAGCAGCACCTATCCACATTTCTGAAATTGTATCTGCCTGAATCAGAATATTATTTTTTTCTGTATCACTTCCCGTCAGATTAATACTTGAACCATTTGCAAGTTCTGCATTAGATTTCGTATTGAAAACCGCAGTTGCAATAGCACCAGCCCATGCATTAGTTTTTCCCTCGTTAGTCTTTGCATTTGCCTGTGAAGTTGCGAACGTATTAAAAGTGCCATGTGCTCCTAAAGTATTGAAATCAATCATATTTGCTATGGCAAGTTTTTCACCCGCATTATCAACATCAGTCTGAAAATCTCCGCTCAGTCCGTATTGTGCCAAAAATTCATCAACATTACTTGAATCGACTTTTGTTATATCTGCATGAGTTTTATCTATATCATTTAATATTCCGAGTCCGTGTAAGGTTTCCTGAACCCACTCCAGATAACCTTCAGGGTGCTGAACATCAGTTTTGGAACGAATAATCAATGCCTGTGAAGTATCACTGCCTGATAATGTTAAATCACCATAAACTTTAGCATCGGCATCCAGATTTTTTACATTTACAGCAATTGAACCAGCAGCAGAATCCGTAGCGTTATCAGACTCAGTTTCTGCATAAGTCATACTTTTATTGTCTGTTAGGGTTGAACCAACAGTAACATTGCCTGCTTTTATAACAGGTTTTATTCCTTTGTCACTATCACCTATATAAGCATAGTTTTTTACATTATCTACGGAAACATTTAAAGCGGCAGTAGTTGCAATGTTGTTAAAAACAGCATCTGCTCTTACTGCTCTTGCTGTTTTTAATGTTTCAAAAACAGGAGTCAGTTTTTGTATTCCGCCAAACAAAGAATTAATAATTCTTCCGACAGCACCAAAATCGCCATCTTCACCTGCAGCGTATGATGCTGCCTGTACAGAAGAATCTATTTTTCCGATATAATCTGCAAGAACAGTCAATCCGCCACTAATGTCTGCATCTGCATTCATAATGGCTTCATTATCGGAAGATAATGAATATATCCCAATTGCAACACCTGCCGCACCTCTGTTTCTGTCAACAACCGGAATTAATCCGTTTTTTGTCAGGTTTGAATAATCACGAAGCATACTTGCTATTACATTTATGTCATTCGCGATATTTAGGTTAACACCATTTTCAATGACCGCTCTGTTTATGGTATCTATCAAGCTTAAATTTAATGTGTACGAACCAAGTCGGCCGAATTTATGTTTTACATCAACAACCTCAATAAGACTAGTTGATTTAACTTTATTTAACATGTAAAAATCGGTCAGCGCTTTGACATCAAGATTTTTTCCGACAGTTAATGATGCTCCTGATTTTACTCTTGATTCTGTTTCTGAATCGAAATCCCAATAGCCAAATGCAAACGTCGGAGCAGTATAAGGCAGAAGCGGATTAAAATTCAGTAATGAAACAGAATTAATTGATATGTCGTTGGCGGCAGTAATTTTTGCACCTGATTCTACCGTAACTTTTGTCTTCAATTTTCCTAAATGTACAAAATCATCAATGATAGCATCAATCCATTCTTCAGGTCTGAGATAATTAAGCCATGAATCTGTTTCTATTGCTCCGAGTACATCATTATCTAATTCTTTTGCTTTGGCTATAGCATTCAATGATACGTCATACCCCTGAATATCACCGTTTGATTTAACATTAATCAGAGAAGTTGATTCATTCTCAGCCTTGTCTATATTATAAATTTCGGTTTGGGCAATAACATTTCCGCCGTTTGCTTTTACTTTGCCGTCTAAATTTACAATTGAACTCAGATAATCTCTGTTCATTGCTGTGTTTTGTGAAACTATAACTATTCCGTTTCCGCCATCCATAGCAAGTTTATATTGGTTATTTTCAACAACAGTCGGAATTACATTTTCTTTTGGAGTTGCTGTGACTACACCTCCTGAAACACTAAAGTTCATATTTGCATTTAATTCGGCACCGTTGCGGATGTCTATATTCTGACCGCCGTTTAATATATCAATCCCTAAGCCTGAATTTATTGTACCTTCAATAGTAATAGGTGAGGGCATAAGCTTTATTTTTGTACTTTCTCCTCCGCCAAGCAACAAATAATCAGAACCGTTCATGTTAAAGGTGATTAAAGTGTCCAGCTTATCATTTACAATATCAGGATTTGTCTTATCACCACTAAACAGGCTTTTCATAAAGCTTTCTGTCGGGGTCATCAGTGTAAGTGAACCTACATTAAAAACACCTGTACTTCCGACTACAAAACCATTGGGATTAGCGAATAAAACATTACCACCGATTTGCCCGTTCATATAAGAATTAACGATACCGTCTATTTGGGAAGCAGAACTGTCAAAAATCAGGTTAACAAGTTTATTTTGGGCATTTATAAGATTCAGGTTAACTATATCGCCCCGAGAAACATTAAACTTGCCAAAAGTATTTATACCGACGTTACCCGCAGCATTTGTCGTAGTTGTTGTAATATTAAAGATATTATTTTTTTGATTTATGGTTGTTGCTGTCTGAAAAGGTACTCCGTTTTGGTTTATTTCAGAGGCATACAAAGCAACAGGTGAGGTATATGAAAAGAATACCACACCCAATACAGAAGCAATAATGCGATTGTATTTTGCTGTTTTTAAAAACATTTATATTCCTTAGTTATAATAAACACATGTCTGTTCTGATTTATTTATGTATTATAACTCTTATTATTAGGGATTTAAACCCCGTTTAAATTGACTAATTACAAAAATTTATATATTATAAATCGGGTATGAAAAAGATTTTTAACAGAAATTTATTATTTGCATCGTTAATGTGTTTAACATTATCTGTAACTGGCAGTGCAAATGCGGTGCAAAGTGCTGATATCGTTTCCGGAACGGACTACAGGAATATAAATATTGCTGACTCTGAAATTTCTGATAAAAACGGAATAAAAATATCAGTAACAGAAACTGATTCCAATATTCAGCAAAACAGAAAAAATAAATCAAAACGAAAAATAAAGAAGAGTAAATCAGAGATAAAAACCGAAGAACAATCTGATATTCCGGATATTAATAAAAATCTGATAACTCCTAATGAATCCCCCGGAAATAACACAGATATTCAGAAAACAAAAAGATATTATGACGCGTTTGAAGATGCTCACAGAACAAATAAAGAAGAATATTACAAAGAAAAGGAATATTCTGAAAGCGAACTTATTTTGCCTGCAAGAATTGAAAAAGACGGAATATCGGTTCACATAAATAAGGTTGAGTTTACAAAATCTCAAATTTTTTCAGAATCGGAAATTTTAAAATTCAAATCATTGCTTGTGGGAAAAGATGCTACCGAAGAAGATTTAAACAACTTTGTCAACATAATTAATTCTCAGTATGCAAAAAAAGGAATTATAACAGCCCGTGCATTCATAACTGAAAACAGTTTAAATGCAGGTATTCTCAGAATTGAATTAATGGAAGCAAAAGTAGGTAAAGTAGTAGTTGAGGGAAACCGTTTTAACCGAAAGTGGTTTCTTAAATCCAGAATTAGTGAGAAATCAGGCGATGTTCTCGATTTACAAACACTTGAAAAAGACTTAAGACAATTCAACCGTCTTGCAAGAAGTGTTACTTTATCAGCAAAACTCAAACCGGGAGAAGAATACGGAACAACGGACATAATATTAAATGCAAAAGAAAAATTCCCTTTTCATTTTTCTGCTTCCTGGGATAGTTTTGGTCGTGATACTACGGGATTGTTAAGAGGCGGACTGATGGTTTCAACTGATTCTTTATTCGGTTTTCAGGACCGTTTATCTTTTGCCATAAACAAATCACGTTCAGCCACAAATCCCTATATTGACTATAATATTCCGATTAACAGAAAAGGAACACGTATAGGTGTTTCTTATATGCACGGAAATAATAAAATTTCGAGCGGTCAATACGAAGATTTTGATTTGGGAGCCAAAACACATATTACGAGCGGGTATATAACACACCCTTTAATAAATAATGAAAAGGGTTCATTAAACTTAACCACATCACTTAATTTAAAGTTTTCCGATGCAAGTATATCAAATTACAAATATTCGAGTTTCAAAGATTACAATATTGCCGTAGGATTGGGCGGACACAGAAATTTTAAAAGAAGTGTGCTGTACGGTTCCTTATACTCAACGAACGGTATTATTGAAGACAGAATCAGAGATAAGAAAAATTTTTTTACAAAATTAAATTTGGAAGGTTATTATATTCACTATTTGCCTAAAGGAATAATAGCGACATTAAAAGTCGGGGGGCAATATTCTCCAAACGATATGGCTTATGTAGAACAATACCAAATCGGCGGTATATCAAGCGTAAGAGGTTATACCGAAAGTTTATTGTTAGCACCGTCATCATATTTTACAAGTTTAGAAGTATTGTTTCCGATACCGTTTTTACCTGAAACAATAAAAATTCCTCTTAAAAAAGATAATTCTGAATTCAGATTGCGAGATTCCGTTAAATTTGCAACATTTTTCGACCACGGTGCCATATTTCCGTATGAAGGAAAAACAGAAACTACCAACTTTTTAATGAGCGTTGGTGCCGGTATCAGAATGGCTCTGTCAAAATTTGTCACAGCAAGAATTTATATCGGTGTCCCCTTGATGAATACTCAATACTATGAACAGGGAAGCGCAAGAGTACACTTTGACCTGATTGTTTCACCATTCTAAATATTTTTGATTATGAAAAAATTTTAATGTATTAGTAATTTTATCAAACCGTTAATTACATCCAGTTCCGTATTTCAGACTGAAATTAAATGTATTGTATTTTTCTTTTACATACAAGATTTTTATGATAAATTAAAATTAAAATGTAGATTTATAGACAGGATATAAGATATGAACATTAACAAAAATTATAAAAATTTAAATGAAAATTATCTGTTTTCAACAGTAAAAAATAAGGTACGAGAATTTGCGGAAAAAAATCCTGATAAGGAAGTAATAATGCTTGGTATAGGTGATGTAACACTTCCGTTATGTCCTGCTGTTATAGAGGCATTACATTCTGCCGTTGATGAAATGAGCAAAAAAGAAACATTTAAAGGTTACGGCCCCGAACAAGGCTATGATTTCCTTAAAAACGCAATAAACGAATATTATCTGACGAGGAATGTAAAACTTGATTTGAATGAAATATTTATTTCTGACGGTGCAAAAAGTGATTTGGGAAATATTTTAGACCTCTTGGGTACAGATAACACCGTGTTAATTCCTGACCCCGTTTACCCTGCATATGTCGATACCAACACCATGGACGGAAGAAAAATTGTTTATATTGATGCAACTGAAGAAAATGATTTTCTGCCGTTACCCGATTTTTCACAAAAATGCGATATAATATATATTTGCTCACCGAATAACCCGACAGGTGCAGTCTATAACCGCGAACAATTAAAAAAATGGGTTGAATATGCTTTACAAAACAATGCTTTAATTTTATTTGACTCTGCTTATGAAAGTTTCATTGATACTGATGATTTACCGAATAGTATTTATGAAATTGAAAATGCAAGGAAATGTGCGGTTGAAATTTGTTCATTTTCAAAAACAGCAGGCTTTACCGGAACAAGATGCGGATATACAGTAATTCCCAAAGATTTGGTATTTGATGGTTTAAGCCTTAACAAAATGTGGTTAAGACGTCAGACAACAAAATACAACGGTGTACCTTACATTGTTCAAAAAGCTGCTGCGGCAGTATTTTCTAAAGAGGGCCAAAAACAAATAAAGGAAAATTTAAATTATTATAAACAAAATGCAAAAATTATTGCAGATACTCTTGATAAATTAAACATTAAATACACCGGCGGAAAATATTCACCGTATATTTGGTTAAAATGCCCCAACAACATTAGTTCATGGGATTTCTTCGATTTGCTTCTTAACAAAATAGCTATTGTCGGCACTCCCGGTGCGGGTTTTGGTAAAAACGGTGAAAACTACTTCCGTGTAACATCATTTAACACGAGAGAAAAAACAGCTGAAGCTATGGAAAGACTCTATAATTTATTCAAATAAATTATGAATTCATTTGTACAAAATATTAGTTTAAATCAAAAGGCATGTATATTAATATTGCCTTTTGTAATTTAGAAATTACGATTTCCGGTTTTACACAAATGTGTTATCGGACACTTAGAACATACAGGTTTTGTCGGTTTGCAGATATTTTGACCGAGAGTAACAAATAAAGTATTTAATTCAATCCAGTATTTTTGCGGAATTAATTCGCGCAATTTCATCTCAGTTTCTTCAGGAGTTTTGGTTTTTACAATACCAAGTCTGTTAAATATTCTGTGAACATGAACATCAACACAAATCGCAGGAATACCAAACCCCTTTGCCATTACGAGGTTTGCGGTTTTTCTTCCGACACCTTTAAATTTAATCAGTTCATCAATAGAATCAGGAACCTTTCCGTTATATTCCGCAATTATTCTTTTGGAAAGTTCAATAATTTGTCCTGCTTTATTTTGATAAAATCCCACGGGATATATAGCTTCAGATAAAGCACTTAAATCAGTCCGGGCCATTTGTTCAGGAGTTTTTGCAAGTTTAAGCATTCTGACAGTAGCGGGATACGTCGTTCTGTCATTTGTTCTTAAAGAAAGAATACAGGCAATTAAAACGATATACGGGTCACGTATATCTTCCATAAAATTAACAAATGCTGAACGATGGAGATTTGCCTCCCGTAAACGCAGAAAAATTTCATCCGTTATTTTGTTAAATTTATCTTTTCTCATTATTCTGACCATAAAATTTTATTCATTAATATATTTCGTTGTCGGATATAAATCACAGCACAGATTACAGGGTTTAAAAACTTTATATTTTTTGATTGCTTTTCTGAATTTAACAAATTTATCGCAGTTAATAATTTCTGATAACTTATGTTCTTTAACAGACCCCATGTTTATAGGCATACACGGATAAACACAACCCTCAGGATTGATAAAAATATCATGAAAAGGAAATTTGCACGGCTTATACAATTCGGACGGATGAAGATTACCGTTCCTGAACAGTTTTTTAATTTTCTCCAAATCACCTGTCGGCTTAAATTTTGGTGCCCAGCGAAGAAGAGTTCTTGTATTTTTTGACAAAGCTTCAAGTTCTCTGTAAACTTCCGAAAAATGCTCCATATCAAAATATTGTTCAATCGGATAATCATTTTTGTATAATTCTGTATCAAAGTTGTCCTTTAATTTCGGATTCTGTCTGAATGAAGTTGTTCTTATAAATGAAAATGTAATAAAATCAAAATCATTATCGATACATAGTTTATAAAGTTTTGGCAATTCATCAAGATTATCTTTTAATATAACTGATTTCACCTCAATTAAAGGATATTTCTTTTTATTTTTTTTACTTTTTACAGCAAGTAAAGTATTAAGAGTCTTGTCAAAAGCACCCTCTTTTTGTCTTAATTCATCATGTTTTGAACCGATACCGTCAAGTGAAGCAGAAAAAAGCAGGAATTTATTTCTCATAATATCTGACAAAATTTCGTCTGAAATCAGGGTCGCATTAGTGTATAAATTGACTTTTCCAAATACACGTTTTGATGCTTCTCTGAAAAGAATAGGGAAGTCTTTTCGTAAAAAAATTTCACCGCCGAGAAAAGATATAAAAGAGTATCTTTGTATCTGATTAATGATATTAAGCCATTCATCACATGATAACTCGTTTAATTTTCTTTCATTTTGCAAATAACAAAAAGGACAAGTCAAATTACATCTGTATGTGAGCTCAAGGATATACCTCAAAGGCATAAGTGCTTTGCCGGAACTGTTGTTATATGAAAAATCAGCATAGAGTTCACGTGCCAAATCAAATAAAAACGAACTGTCTATAATGTTCATACTATTTCCTCAAAAGAACCATAAACGAATTAATAAGCAACCGCAAACCATACTTAAAATAATTAAATATAATTTTAGGCTTTAAAATGCTTTTAGAAATTTTTTTACAGATGTAAGACGGTCTTGTATAGTATTCTAAAACAGCCTTTTGTCTGAATTTTTCAATATCCTGAGGGGATAAATCTTTATTGACTGAATTTATATAATCAAAATGACTTTTACCGTATACCTCATCAGTAATGCGCCCCTCATCTTTCAACAAATTATAAAACTCAGTTCCTGCAAAAGGAGTCGCAATGTGTAATTCTATAAAGTCAGTATCATTTTTAAACATTGCTTTTTTGGTAAGTTCAAAGTATGAAAAATCTTCCCAAGGAAATCCGATAATATAAAAGCCAAAGGTCAGCAGTCCTGCTTTTTTGGCAAGCTGCACAGCCTGATAATTCTGTTCAACAGTTGTATTTTTCTTCATTCTTTTAAGAGAATCGTCCGAACCTGATTCAAGTCCGAACGCAATCAGAGAACACCCAGCCTTTTTCATAAGTGACAAAATTTCAGAATCAACTGTATTTACTCTTGAATTAGCAACCCAGTTAATTTTTCCGTGAAGTTCCGAACCGATTATGAGATTACACAATTCTTTTGTCCACTCTTTGTTCATAGTAAAAGTGTCTGCCTTAAAGAAAAAGTTTCTTATATTAAATTTGAAATAACATTCTGATAGTTCATCAAGGATATTTTGAGGTGAACGAAATCTGATTTTTTTGCCGGAAATATGCGGTGACAAACAATAAAAACAAGACGACGGACAACCTCTTGACGTTGATATTGTTGCAAGTTTTTCTCCTGTATCGGGCATAACATAAAGAGAATTATTCATTTCTCCTCTGTCGGGGAAAGGGAGAGAATCCAAATCTTCACAAAAACCTTTGTGACTTGTTTTGACGAATTTACCGTCTTGTTTGTATATTACAGATGATAACGTCTGAAGCTTATCTCTGTCATTAAAATGATAATCAACAAGGTCACCTATAATAAATTCTTCTTCACCGCCTATCATGTAATCTGCGGAATTTATGTCAATTTTTGAAAGCAAATTATCATTACAATCAAAGAAAAT